>FWWL01000716.1_pt1 | contig 88786 bp, 81 predicted proteins | sample 2228331 | NCBI WGS metagenome assembly FWWL01 (sample SAMEA103939775, study PRJEB20133) | metagenome | reverse complement strand
CCGGATAATTCTCGGAATCCCGACCGGTTAATTCTCGGAACAGTGGCCGGTTAATTATTGGATTACCCGGCCGGTCGCGTCGGAATCTGCAAAGAAATCGAGCCCGCCGATCGAATCCACGCCCGCGCGGATCAGGATGTCGGGCGGCTGTCGCTCGATCATGCGCTGCACGATCGTCCGGGTCAGGATCTGCGAGACGCCCACCATCGCCTCGAGCGGCTCGGGGATGCGCCGGTCGCTGATCGTGGCCGGTGCGCTGGTGTCGACCGCCATGACGATGCGGCCGGCCGCCATCAGCCGGTCATAGGGCAGGGGGTTGATGGCCCCGCCATCGACCAGCACGCGCTCGCCGATCACGACGGGCCTGACCAGCCCGGGAATGGCGAGCGAGGCCGCGACCGCCGGCGTCAGCGGCCCGCTCGTCAGCGCGACTTCGCTGTGCAGGTGATAATCCGCCGCCAGCGCCATGAAGGGGATGGCGAGTTCCTCGAAGCGGTCTGGCACGGCCTCCGGCCAGAACAGGTCGAGCATTCGCTCGCCATCGATCAGCACCGGGTTGCCGACGCCGCGCATCAGGTCGGTGAACTTGCCGATGCGCGCGTCGAGCAGGCGCGCAATGACCCGCGCCCGGTCCTTGAAGGTGATCGCGACATGCTCGCGCAGGTCCTTGCCGGATAGCCCCGCCGCATAGGCCGCGCCGACGATCGCACCCATCGAGCAGCCGGCGATCAGCGCGGGCCTGACCCCGAGCTCGTCCAGCGCCTCGAGCACGAGGATATGGCTCAGGCCGCGCGCACCGCCCGCCCCGAGCACGAGCGCAAGCTCGGGCGACGTCGGCGCGGGCTGTCTCGCGGGGGCTGTTGTGCTGCGCGGCATGGACGGAATGTGGGCGCTGCGGCCGCTGCCGGCAACCGCCGCGTCAGCTCCCCGGCGCGGCCAGAAACGGCGTCAGCGCCGCCAGCGTCGCCGCTGGATTTTCCTCGGGCAGGAAATGACCGCTGTCGATCGCCTGTCCCTGTGCCTGCGGGGCAAACGTCGCGCGCCAGAGGTCAAGCGGGCTCGCGCCCTTGCCGGGAATGCCGGCGTCGCCCCAGAGCGCCAGCACCGGGCACAGGATGCGCTTGCCGGCCGCGAGGTCGATCCGGTCATGCTCGGGATCGGTCGTCGCCCCGGCGCGGTAATCCTCACAGGCGGCATGGATGCGCGCCGGGTCGTTGAATGAGTCGCGGTAGGATTCCATCGCCAGCGGGTCGAAAGCGTCGAGCGATTTGGCCTTGGTCCAGCTCGCGATGCAGTGGTCGAGCCAGGGGATCGGGTCGGTCTTGAGCAGCCGTTCCGGCACCGGCTCGGGCTGGGCGAGGAAGGTCCAGTGATAGACCTGCATGGCGCGCATCGCGTTCATGCTCTCCCACATCGAGATGGTCGGCATGATGTCGAGCAGCGCCAGCCGCTCGACCCGACCGGGATGATCGAGCGCCAGCCTGTAGCCGATGCGCGCGCCGCGATCATGGCCGACCACCGCGAAGCGCAGATGCCCCAGCGCCTGCATCACCGCGACGATATCCTCGCCCGAGCCGCGCTTGGAGTAGGTTGCCTTGCCGCCGTCGCCATGCGGCGCGGCCGACCAGCCATAGCCGCGCAGGTCCGGGCAGACGACCGTATGTGTCTTCGCCAGCTCTGGCGCGAGCCTGTGCCATTCGGCATGGGTCTGCGGAAAGCCGTGGATCAGCACGACGGGCGGACCCTCGCCGCCGACGCGCGCGAAGATCTTGCCGACCGGGCCGTCGAACCAGTGGCCCTTGAAGCCGGGGAAGAGGCTGTCGAGATTGCTCATGATCTAGCGTCCGTGGCGACGGCGGAGACGATGTCGGTATGGCTAAAATCGTCGCCCTTGTAGAGCAGGGGCGCGTCCAGCGATTTGGCGAGAGCGTAGGAAAAGCAGTCGCCTAGGTTGAGGCGGGCTGGGTGGCGACCCTTGCCGAAGCGCATAAACGCGTCCGCGGCTAGCAGGCCTTGCGCCGGTTCGGCCTCGGCAACTTCGATAGTGAGCATCCAAAACAGGTTCTGCACCTCGATCAGCGGCGTGGTTGCCCTCTGACCAATCAGAACCATCGCGCATTCCGTGAACGTCACCGGAGAGCAAAGGCACTTTTCCGCTGATGTCAGGATCCCATAGAATGCTTCGGCTTCAGGTTCGCCGAACGCGAATGCGATAATGGCCGAGCTGTCTACCACGATCACGACGGCAGGCCGTTCTCGTCATAGCCCAGGATTTCGTCAGCGGTTCGATAGTCGGTGATCGGGTAGGATCGGATGCGCGCCAGAACGCGTTCGAGTTCTTCCCGGTCGATCCGGCCTTTCGTTTTCGGCAGTCGCGCCAGCCGCTCTTCCGCCGCGGTCGCCACGGCATCGGCGATTGTTTCACCCGTGCGGCTGGCGAGTTCGCGGACAATGCGGTCGGCGCGTGCGTTCTTGATCATCAGCACCATGCCCGCCTCCTGGCTATATCGATTGCGATACGATATATACATCGCCCATCGGCGAATGTCAGCCGCGCTCCCGCTTCACCGCCTGCCAGCCGATGTCGCGGCGGCAGAAGCCGCCCGGCCAGTCGATCAGATCGACGCCCGCATAGGCCTTTGTCTGGGCCTCGCTGACGCTCCTGCCGAGCCCGACCACGTTGAGAACGCGTCCTCCGCTGGCGATGAGGTCGAGCGCGCTCTGCTTCGTGCCGGCATGGAAGACCAGCACGTCGGCCATGGCTTCCGCCTTCTCCACGCCCCTGATGACACTGCCGGTCTCCGGCTTGCCGGGATAACCCTTCGCCGCCAGAACCACCGTCAGCGCCGCCTGCTCCGACCAGCGCAGCGTGATCTGGTCGAGCACGCCGTCGCAGGCCGCCAGCAGCGCCGGCACGATGTCGCTGCGCAGCCGCGGCATCAGCACCTCGCATTCGGGGTCGCCGAAGCGGACATTGTATTCGATCAGCTTCGGGCCCTGCGCCGTGATCATCAAACCCGCGAAGAGCACGCCCTTGAACGGTGTGCCGCGCTGCGCCATACCCGCTAGTGTGGGCCGGACGATCTCGGCCATCACCCGCTCTTCGATGGCGGCCGTCATCACCGGCGCCGGCGAATACGCGCCCATGCCGCCGGTATTGGGGCCGGTGTCGCCGTCGCCCACCCTTTTATGGTCCTGCGCCGATGCGAGCGCCACAGCATGCGCGCCGTCGCAGAGCGCAAAGAAGCTCGCCTCCTCGCCGATCATCCACTCCTCGATCACGATCTCCGCGCCAGCCGCGCCGAGCCCGCCCGAGAACATCATCTCGATGGCGTCGTTGGCCTCAGCGAGCGTCTCCGCCATCACCACGCCCTTGCCGGCGGCGAGGCCGTCGGCCTTGATCACGATCGGCGCGCCCTGGGCGGCGACATAGGCTCGTGCCGAGGCCGCATCCGAGAAACGGCCGAAGCCGGCGGTCGGGATGCCGAATTCGGCGCAGAGTTCCTTGGTGAAAGCCTTCGAGCCTTCGAGCTGGGCTGCGGCCTTCGACGGTCCGAACACCTTGATGCCGGCCGCGACCAGGTCGTCCGCGATGCCGGCCACGAGCGGGCCCTCGGGTCCGACCACGACGAGGCCGATCGTCATAAGCCGGCAGAAGGCGACCACGGCCTGATGGTCGGCGACGTCGAGCACGACATTCTCGCCGCATTTCGCGGTTCCGGGATTGCCCGGCGCGATGAAGAGCTTGTCGCAGAGCGGCGAAGCCGAGATCGCCCAGGCCAGCGCATGCTCGCGGCCGCCGGACCCGATCAGAAGGATGTTCATCGCCGTCTCCCGAGAGTGTCGCGCCGCAATAGCGAGAGGACCGGCGCGGGGCAACGCTTCTGCTTCGCCAGCCACCCGGCTAAGCTCGCGTGATGGAAGCCGAATCGCGCGACGCCCCCGTCTCCAACGCCCCCGAATGGTCGGTCTCCGACCTGTCGGGCGCGCTCAAGCGCACGCTGGAAGACGCCTTCGGCTTCGTGCGCGTGCGCGGCGAGATTTCGGGCTATCGCGGCCCGGTCGCCTCCGGCCATGTCTATTTCTCGCTCAAGGACGCCAACTCGAAGATCGACGCCGTGATCTGGAAGGGCGTGTTCGGCCGGCTGAAGACGCGTCCGCAGGACGGGCTGGAGGTCATCGCCACCGGCAAGATCACCACCTTCGCCGGCAAATCGAGCTACCAGATCATCATCGATTCGTTGGAGCCGGCCGGCGTTGGTGCGCTGATGGCGCTGCTGGAGGAGCGGCGCAAGCGGCTGGCGGCTGAAGGGCTCTTTTCCGAGGAGCGCAAGCAGCTCATCCCCTATCTGCCGCGCGTCATCGGCGTCATCACCTCGCCGACTGGGGCTGTCATCCGCGACATCCTGCACCGGCTCGAGGACCGCTTTCCGCGCCATGTCGTCGTCTGGCCCGTGCGGGTGCAGGGCGAAACCAGCGCGGCGGAAGTCGCTGCGGCCATCGCCGGCTTCAATGCGTTGCCCGAAGGCGGGCGCATCCCGCGTCCCGACGTCATCATCGTGGCGCGCGGCGGCGGCTCGCTCGAAGACCTGATGGGGTTCAACGAGGAGGTCGTGGTCCGCGCGGCCGCTGCCTCGCTGATCCCGCTGGTCTCAGCTGTCGGCCACGAGACCGACTGGACGCTGATCGACCACGCCGCCGATTTGCGCGCGCCGACGCCCACCGGCGCGGCCGAGAAGGTCGTTCCCGTCCGGGCCGAACTGATGGCGCAGATGGCCGATCTGTCGCGCCGTCAGGCCGGCGCGATGCGCAGGCTCTCCGACCGCCGCCGCAGCGATTTGCGCGCGCTGGCCCGCGCCCTGCCGGGGCCGGAGTCCGTGCTGTCGGGTCCGCGCCAGCGGCTCGATCTCGCGGCGGCTCGCTTGGCGCCCGCGCTGGCTCGCAATGCGAGGGCGCATGAACTGGCGCTGGCGGCACTGGTGCAGCGCCTCGGCCGGCAGTCGCCTTCGGTGAAGCTCGCGGGCTTCGGCGCGCGGCTCGACGGCCTTGCGAAGCGCCTCGCAGCGTCCCGCGACGCCCTGCTCAGAGCGGAAAGGGTCCACATTGCCCGCGCCGGGAGCCAGGTCTCCGATCTCGGCGCGCGCGCCGGCCGCGCCCTGGAAAATCTCATCCAGCGACGGCGGGAGCGGCGCGACGTCCTCACGGAGCGTCTCGCGCGCGGGTTTGGCCAAATCGTCGTCCAGCGCCGCTCGCTGCTCGATTCGCGCTGGTCGCTGCTGGCCTCGCTCGGCCCGCAATCGGTGCTGGCGCGCGGCTATGCGCTGGTGCGCGACGAGGCCGGCGAACTGGTGCGCAGCGTCACGGGCGCGAAGCCGGGTCAGGCGCTCAGCGTGCAGGTTTCCGATGGGCGGTTCTCGGCCGTGGTCGCAGGGGGAGGCGACACAGCCGCGCGGCCCGTTCGTCCGGTACGCCGCGACACGCCTAAGCCGGGGCAGGGCGATCTGTTCTGAGTCGGGCTACAGCCCTTTCAGGAACGCCTTCACCCGCTTCAACGCGTCCTCGCGCGCGGCCGGGTTAGTGCCGACGGTGGCCTTGCCGGTTCCCGTCGCGGAATAGGCGATGTCGTTGCGTTCCCGCACCTCGAGGCGCGGATGATCGAAATCGTGCAGCGCGCCGGGATAGAGCACGAGTTCGACCTTCTCGCCGCGCGCCTGCGCCGCCTTGGCGAGGAAATCGCAGGGGCCATGCGGCGTCCAGTCGTCGGCGTCGCCCATCAGGATCATGATCGGCAGCCGCGCGGCGAAGCTGGTCGAGTCCGATTGCGTGCGGCAGCTCGGATAGAACGCAACCGCCCGCACGAAGTCCGGGGCGGTATCGGCGGGCCGTCGGTCCTTCCTCGCGGCGGCAAGAATGGCGGAGCCGCCGCCGGACCAGCCGATCAGCGAGATCGCGGCCGGCAGCACATCCTCGCGCAGTTGCAGCCAGTGGCGCGCGGCGTTGGCGTCGACGACGCGCTCGCGGCTCGCCCGCACCGTCAGATCCTTGACGCCGCATTGCGAGCCGAGCTTGCGCGAGCCGTAGCTGTCGGGCATCAGCACAAGGAAGCCGGCTGCGGCGAGGCGTTCGCCCCAGTCGGAATGGCGCGTCGACAACTGGCCGCTGGCGCGCCAAAGGCCGCCGCAGCCATGCATCGCGACAACGGCGGGAAACGGTCCGGGGCCCGGCGGACGATACAGCACCGCGTCGAGCTGCCCGTCCTCGATCGGAATGCGGACGCGCTCATAGCTGCCGGCCCACGCTGCAGGTGCAAGCAGCCCGCAGATACAGGTCAGCAGGGTCGCCAGACGCGTCAGACTGGACATCATGGGCAGGGGCGCTATCACAGGGGCGAGACTATTCAGATAATCCGCTTCCCGATCAACGGTTTCGATGCATTTAGAATGAATATCAGCGAGCGCCCCCCGCTGCCGGGCCCCGAGGCGGCCCTCGACTACGGTCACGGCGAGTTCCGCGTCGTCCGTCCGGGCGCCTTCGTGCGCTGCGCGGTGACCGGCGCCCCGATCAGGCTCGACGAATTGCGCTACTGGTCGGTCGACTGGCAGGAAGCCTATGTCTCGCCCGAAGCCGTGCAGCTAAGGCTGCGCCGCGCCGGCAGGCGTTGAGGCGGCGAGCGCACGCTCGACAAGCCGCTCGATCGCCGCCGGATCGTCGAAGGCGAGCGTCACAGGCAGAACGAGCAGCCGATCGCGCTCTGTCGCCGGCCAGAGCGGCCCGAGCTTCGTCATGTCCTTCTCGGTGGTGGCAATCCTGCCGCCGAGCCGGGTCGCGTCCGCGATCAGCTCCGCGACATCGCCCGGCGTATAGGCGTGATGGTCGCCGAAGGCTCGTTCGGCGAGGATCGTCGCGCCCGTTTGCCGCAGGGTCGCGGCGAATTTCTCCGGCCGGCCGATCCCGGAGACCGCGATCACGGCCTGCCCTGCAAGCGCGGCGGCGACGTCGGGATCGGGCGCAAGCCGTGCGCTCAGAACGGGAAGCCCCGCAGCGCTCGCCTCCGCCGCTACCGCCGCGCCTGCCTCGCCGTCGCCGATCACGATGACCACGTCGGTCGCCTCGCATTGGCCGGCGAGCGGCGCGCGCAGCGGCCCGGCCGGGAGGCACAAGCCATTGCCGACGCCGCTCGCGCCATCGACCATGGCGAGCCGCAGCGCCTTGGCGAGCGAAGGGTTCTGCAGACCGTCATCCATGACAATCACGCTGGCCCCCAGCGCCTTAGCCAGCGCCGCTCCCGCCGGCCGGTCGTGCGCCACCACCGTCGGAACACGGCCCGCCATCAGAAGCGCCTCGTCGCCGATATCGGCGGCCGAATGGCTCGATGGATCGACTGCCACCGGCCCTGCGAGCCGGCCGCCATAGCCGCGCATCAGGACGAAAGGCTTGTCGCCGCGCGCCGCGAGCATCTCGGTCAGCGCGATCGCGGTCGGCGTCTTGCCGGCCCCGCCTGCGACGAAGTTGCCGACGCAGATCACCGGGATGCCGACCGAAATCCCCGGCCGCCGCATCCGCCGGAGCGTAAGCGTCCCATAAAGCCATCCCAGCGGCGAGAGCAGCCGGGCCAGCCGGCCGGGCTCGGGACGCCACCAGAAGCCCGGCGCGCGCATCAGCCCAGGCCTATCAGGACGAAGCGTCGCGCTGGCCGAGCGCGACGCGCATCAGCAACGGCTCGATCGCCTGCATCGTCCGTGTCAGCGCCCCGCCGAGCCGCGCGCTGGTCTGGGCCGCCGCGCGCGCCGCCTGCCGGGCGCTCGCCGGATCGCTGAGCCAGCCATGGACCGTGGCCGCCAGTTCCTGCGTATCGGCGACGCCGCGCGAGCCGCCATCGCCGTCGAAAGCCGCGAAGATCTCGCTGAAATTCTGGACATGCGGGCCATGCACGACGGCGCAGCCGAGCTTTGCGGGCTCGATCGGATTGTGCCCGCCGACCGGGACGAGCGAACCGCCGAGAAACGCCACCTGCGAGAGCCGAAACAACAGGCCGAGTTCGCCCACCGTATCGGCGACGTAGATCTCGACCTCGGCATCGGGCGTCCGGCCGGCCGCGCGGCGCGCCACGGCGACGCCGTTGGCCTCGCAGAGCTCCTCGATCTCCGGCCCGCGCTGCGGGTGGCGCGGCGCGATGATGGTCAGAAGTTTTGGCAGATGCGGCTTGATGCCCAGATGCGCCGAGAGCACCATCTCGTCCTCGCCCGGATGCGTCGAGGCCGCGATCCAGACTGGCCGGCCTGTGGTCACCCCGTCGAGGATTGCCAGCATGTCGGCGTCGGCCGGCGGGGCCGGCACGTCGAATTTGAGATTGCCGGCGACGCTGACGCGTGGGGCGCCCAGTTGCGCCAGACGTTCGGCATCTCCTTGCGACTGGGCGAGGCAGCACTCGAAGCAGGAGAGCAGGTAGCGCGAGGTCTGGGGGGCCTTGTACCAGCGCCTGAACGACCGCGCCGACATGCGGGCATTGACCAGCACGAGCGGCACGGCGCGCTTCTTCGCCTCGATCATCAGATTGGGCCAGATCTCGGATTCGCAGATCAGGCCGATCTCGGGCCGCCAGTAATCGAGGAAGCGGCGCATGTAGCGCGGCACGTCGAGCGGCAGATACTGATGGATGACGCCGGCCGGAAGCCGCGCCGCGAGCAGTTTTGCCGAGGTCACGGTGCCCGAGGTCACCAGCACGGCAAGCCCGCGCTGTTGCAGTTTCTCGACCAGTGGCAGCAGCGTCACCGTCTCGCCGACGCTCGCGCCATGCAGCCAGACCAGGGTCTTGTCGGGCCGGCGCACGCCCGGATAGCCACGCCTTTCGGCGAAGCGCGTCGGGTCTTCCTTGCCGCGCCGCCGCCGCCAGACCAGTAGGCCTGCTGCCGCCGGCTCCAGCAGCGCGGTGGCCAGCCGGTAGCCGTTGAGCAATGCGCCCTGGCCGATCATGCCGCCCGACCCGAAACCGCAGCCTCGGCCATGGCCTGCGCCTGCCGCAGGCCCGCACCTGGATCGACGTCGCCGACCAGCGCATAGGCGCGGGCATGGGCAGCGTCGAGCCCGTCCTGCAGCGAAAGCCTCGCGGCCTCGCAGGTCGCGTCGTCGGCGTCGCGCGCGACCGTGATTTCGTCGCCCACGACGATCGCGCCGCGCCCGAAGGGCAGGCCGATCGAGGCCCGGTCCCAGCTCTTGAAGTCGATCCGCCGGCTGGTCACGACCGCGATCGGCCGGATCGGCCGGCCCGAGGCGCGCGCGAGCTGGATGATGCCGATGCCGGCGATGCGGGCGCGTTTTGGGATGTCGGCGGTCAGCACCATGGTGTCGCCGGCCTTGAGATGGCGCAGCATGGCAAGAAACGCGCTCGCCCCGCCCTTCTCGCGGATCTTCTTGCCGAGCGCGCCCGAGCCCCGGATCGCGCCGATGCCGAGCTGGCGCAGCGCCACCGCGTTGAAGCCGCCATCGCCATGGCGCGAGACCAGCGAGCAGGCCGGCATCCAGTCCGGCCGCGCGAAGGGGATCATGATATGCTGGCCATGCCACATCGCGATGATCAGCGGCAGGCCGGGCCGCACCTGCTCATAGATGTCGGCGGGCTCCACCACGATGCGGTTGGTGCGTCGGACGAGTTTCAGATAGCCGGCCAGCAGGCGGCCGATCGTCTCCTGCGCCGCGCGCGTCTTGAGGATGGAAAAACCCATGAAGTCCTGTCCGGAACCGCGCGCGGTTCAGGCGTGGCCCGTCTCGGGATCGAGCAGGCGGTGCAGATGCACCACGAAATAGCGCGTCTGCGCCTGATCGACCGTCGCCTGCGCCTTGGCCTTCCAGGCGGCATGGGCGCTGGCATAGTTCGGATAGACGCCGACCATGTCGATCTTCGAGAGATCCTTGAAGGTCACCCCATCGAGCGAACTCAGTTCGCCGCCGATGACGAGATGCAGAAGCTGTTTGGCTTCGGGTTCAGCGGCCATGAGTCCCTCCAATATGGGGCTTGTCTGTCGTTGCGCTCAATAGGGCATAAGATTCGGCTGCGCGAGTGCCGAATGCGCGTTTGCGGCGGAATGAAGCGCAAACGCTCAGATTCGCTGGGTCTGGCCGTCGCGCATGCGCTGCAGCGCGCCCAGCAGCGGGGCCGACAGGCCCGCATTGCTGGCCACCAGCATGCCATGCACCGGCGTCTCACGGTTGTAGACGACCGCACTGCCGTCCCCGGTGCTGACCCGGCCGCCGGCCTCGACCAGAATCAGGTCCGCCGCCGCCAGATCCCAGTCGCGTGCATCGGGCGAGACGAGGCCGGCGTCGATCGTGCCGTCGGCGATCCGCGCCAGCCTAAGCGCCAGCGAGGGAATCTTGTCGGCGGGCAAAAACGCCTCCAGCCGGGCCAGCGCATCGAGCATCGGCTTGGGGCCGGCGATGCGGGCCTCAGCGAGGGCGTTCAGGCCCGAGGCGGCGATCGGCTCGCCATTGCGCTGCGCCCCGCCGCCGGCGATCGCGGTATAGGTCGCATGCGAAGCCGGCGCATGGACGATGCCGAGGATTGGCCGGCCCTCGTCGAGCAGCGCGACGCAGACCGCCCAGTCCGGCGAGCCCGCCATATAGGCGCGCGTCCCGTCGATCGGATCGACCACCCAGACGAAGCGCCGCGAGAGCCTGAGCGCGTCGTCCACCGTCTCTTCCGAAAGCCAGGCGGCATCCGGCAGCAGCACCGAAAGCTGGATGCGCAGGAAGGTGTCGACGCCGATATCGGCCTCCGTCACCGGCGAGCCCCCTGCCTTCGACCAGGTCTTGGCCGCCGTCTTCTCGCCGGGGCGAAACAGGGCAAGCGCGATCTCGCCGGCCGCGATGCAGCTTTCGCGGATCGCCGGCAGCAAATCGGACGCGATCGGCATCGGGGGCGTGCTCATGATGCTCTCCGTATCGGCCGGGCGGACTGGCGAGACAAGCGCCAAATGCCGCCCCGCACCGAAAGATTCCGTCAAGCATCATGCATGAAACAGGCCATGCCGAGGCGTTTCGGCCGGAAAACACGGTCTTTTAACCGAGCCCCTTAAGCGCTCGGGAAGGCGCTGCAGACACTCTCGCATGGCAAGCACGAGAGCCCCGATACGCACAGAGGGCTCCGGAGCGGCAGGGATTTAAGAGAGGCGTTAAAACCGATGGCCAGCGTCACGCCGGCTGCCGGGGAGGTCATGCGTGACCGCTCCGGCAGCACGACAATCCAGAGCATCGTCGCGAAGAACCCGATGCCGGCGCAGACCGAGGGCGCTTGCGTCGAGCGGATCGGGCCGGTGCGCATCCTGCGGGCCGGGGCAGGCTGGCGCGGCGTGGCGCTGCGTCTGACCAGCGGCGTGAATGCCGGCGAGCAGTCCGACGAGCGCTTCGAACTGGCGCTCACCGCCGGCGACGGCCGCTCGATCACGGTCGCGGTCGCAGACAGCGACGATGCCGTGGCGCTCTGGCGCGATTGCGGCCGCACCAGCGGGCTCGCCTTGCTTCTCGAAACCGGTGACGGCGTCGTCTCCGAACCCTATCCGCAGGTCGGCCGGCTGGCGCTCGGCCCGGTCCGGATCAGGCGACGCTACGCGCTGCTGAACAACCGCAGGCCGCGGTTTCTGGCACGGCGGAAGACCGGCAGGCTTGGCGACCGGCCGGAGATCTTGTCGGGGGAGCGGCTGACGGATTGACCGTGCATCCCGGTCGCGTAGACCGATCTCCGTCTGCGGTCGGCGGTGTCACCCCGCCGCCACGCTCTACTGCAGCATGAACTCCCCGCTCACCGCCTCCAGGTCGGCTGGGCCGATCAGGTCCTTGTGGCTGACGGTCACGCGGAAGAGCTTGCCGTCGAGGCTCGCCTGCCAGAACGCGAGGAACCTGTTTAGTTCGGGGAAGCGCGGGGCGAGGTCGTACTCCTGCCAGATGTATTCCTGCAGGATCGCGGGGTGGTCGGGCATGCGATAAAGAATGCCCGCGGTGGTCAGTCCGTAGCCCGCGATCTGGCGGGCGAAGTCGTGTGATGCCATTCCTTCCGGCTCCGTCTTCGATCATGCAATCGCAACGCAAAACGAATGCGACCGCAAGCGAAAAATTACGAATTCGCTAGCATCATCAGCGCATTAGCACTCATTCAAAAAAAGTGCTGCCAGGCCCTTGAACTGGCTTTGGCGAAAAACCAGATCAGCGCGCGGATAGGCACGCCTCAAGGCTGCTCCGGTTCCTCGCCGAACGGCCGCGCGAGGGTGCCGTCCGCTTTGACATGTGACCGACATGGAAACTGGAGGAACTCATGAAGTTTCGGCCACTGCATGACCGCGTCGTCGTGAAGCGCATCGACGCCGAGGAGAAGACGAGGGGAGGGATCATCATCCCCGACACCGCCAAGGAAAAGCCGCAAGAGGGCGAAGTCGTCGCCGTTGGGCCCGGCGCCCGCGATCAGGACGGCAAGCTCATTCCGCTCGATCTGAAGGCTGGCGACCGCGTGCTGTTCGGCAAGTGGAGCGGCACCGAGGTCAAGATCGACGGCGAAGATCTCCTGATCATGAAGGAGAGCGACATCATGGGTGTCGTCGAAGCCACCGCCTCCCTGAAGAAGGCCGCCTGATTGGGGCCTCAAACATCATCCGTGAAACCTCAAGTCTGAAGGAGTGAGGAATTATGGCTGCCAAGGACGTGAAATTTTCCCAGGATGCCCGCGAGCGCATGCTGCGTGGCGTCGACACTCTGGCCAACGCCGTCAAGGTCACGCTCGGTCCCAAAGGCCGCAACGTCGTGATCGACAAGTCGTTCGGCGCGCCGCGCATCACCAAGGACGGCGTCACCGTCGCCAAGGAGATCGAACTCTCCGACAAGTTCGAGAACATGGGCGCCCAGATGGTGCGCGAAGTGGCCTCGAAGCAGAACGACGCCGCCGGCGACGGCACCACGACCGCGACCGTGCTGGCTCAGGCGATCGTGCGCGAAGGCTCCAAGGCAGTGGCTGCCGGCATGAACCCGATGGACCTGAAGCGCGGCATCGATCTTGCCGTCGAGGCGGTGACGAAATCGCTCGGCGAGCATTCGAAGAAGATCACCGGCTCCGAGGAGGTTGCGCAGGTTGGCACCATCTCGGCCAATGGCGACCGGACCATCGGCGAGATGATCGCGCAGGCGATGAAGAAGGTCGGCAACGAGGGTGTCATCACCGTCGAGGAGGCCAAGACCGCCGAGACCGAACTCGACGTCGTCGAGGGCATGCAGTTCGACCGTGGCTATCTCTCGCCCTACTTCATCACCAACTCCGAGAAGATGGTTGCAGAGCTGGAAGACCCCTACATCCTGATCCATGAGAAGAAGCTGTCGGGCCTGCAGGCCATGCTGCCGCTGCTGGAAGCCGTGGTGCAGACCGGCAAGCCGCTGCTGATCGTGGCCGAGGACGTCGAGGGCGAGGCGCTCGCCACGCTCGTCGTCAACAAGCTGCGGGGCGGCCTGAAGATCGCGGCCGTCAAGGCGCCGGGCTTCGGCGACCGCCGCAAGGCTATGCTCGAGGACATCGCCATCCTGACCGGCGGCACCGCCATCAGCGAGGACCTCGGCATCAAGCTCGAGAACGTCACGCTCAACATGCTCGGCCGCGCCAAGAAGGTCCGGATCGAGAAGGAGAACACCACCATCGTGGACGGCGCCGGCAGGAAGACCGAGATCGAGGGCCGCGTCGCGCAGATCAAGGCGCAGATCGAGGAGACCACCTCGGACTATGACCGCGAGAAGCTGCAGGAGCGTCTGGCCAAGCTCGCGGGCGGCGTCGCGGTGATCCGCGTCGGCGGCGCGACCGAGGTCGAGGTCAAGGAGAAGAAGGACCGCGTCGACGACGCCCTGAACGCGACTCGCGCGGCCGTGGAAGAAGGCGTCCTGCCGGGCGGCGGCGTCGCCCTCCTGCGCGCGCTCTCGACCGTCAAGGCGATCAAGACCCAGAACGACGATCAGAAGACCGGCGTCGAGATCGTCCGCAAGGCGATCATGGCCCCGGCCAAGCAGATCGTCGATAACGCCGGCGATGACGGCGCGGTCGTGGTCGGCAAGCTGCTGGAGTCGAAGGAATACGCTTTCGGCTACAACGCCCAGACCGGCGTCTATGGCGACATGGTCAAGGCCGGCATCATCGACCCGACCAAGGTCGTACGCACGGCGATCCAGGACGCGGCTTCGATCGCCGGCCTGCTGATCACCACCGAGGCGATGATCGCCGAGGCGCCGAAGAAGGACGCGCCGATGCCCCCGATGGGCGGCGGCGGCGGTATGGGCGGCATGGATTTCTGATCCAGGCGTCCAGATCGACGGAACGAAGGCCCGGCGTGAGCCGGGCCTTTTTTCATAACCGCAACCCGAGGTCGTAGTTTCCACGACGACCACACCTGCCGGACCGCGCCGATCCGGGAGCGAATGGCGACGCTGGCGGAATCGCTGGCGAGGCTCGACGGGGCAGACGAGGCCCGTGACGGCGCAGCCCAGGGACGTCAGGCGGCCTAACGTCGGCGCCGGCCGTCATCGCTTCGACATCCGATCGTTGCGCGTTTGACCAATGCGCGAGCGCATTGTGTCGGCTTCCGACAAGGGGTCCGACATGATCACGCGCCGCTCGCTGCTCGCCGCCTTGCCTGCGATATCCGCCCTACCCGCGCTCTCCCAGGCCGACTGGCGGCAGACGATCAAGGAAATCCGCTTCGGCGTGTCGTCCGCCGAGAACGAGGCGGCCGCGCTGGCCCGGACCCAGCCGGTGATCGACTATCTGACCAGGGCGCTCGGCGTGCCGGTGAAACTCTACCGGGTCAGCGACTATGCCGGCCTCGTCGAGGCGATGCGGGCCGACCAGCTCGAATTCTCGCGCTTCGGGCCGGCGGTCTATTCGCTCGGCCGGCGCGTGCTCGGCGACAAGTTGCAGCCGCTCTTCCGCGACGTCGACAATAACGGCCAGGAAGGCTACTTCTCCGTCATCGTCGTGCGCGCTGACAGCCCCTACAAGACGGTTGCCGATCTGAAGGGCAGGGCTTTCGCCTTCGCCGATCCGAATTCCACCTCCGGCTACGCCTTCCCGTCCTATTACCTGCGCAAACAGGGCTTCGACCCGGCCGCCCATTTCAGCGGCACGGTGTTCTCGGGCAGCCACGACAATTCGGTGATCGCGCTGGTGCGCGGACAGTTCGAGGCGGTCGCCACCTTTCAGGTCAACGAGAATTCGGGCGTTGTGCAGCGGCTCGCCGGCCGGGGCATGATCCCGCAGGGCTCGACGCGGGTGATCTGGACCTCGCCGCTGATCCCGGCGAGCCCGTTCTCGACCCGGGCCAACCTGCCCGAGGGGCTCAAGCGCGATTTCGTCGCGGCGATGATGGCGATGAAGACCGACGCTCCCGAGGTGTTCAGGACCTTCACCGATGGCCAGGTCTCGGCCTATGCGCCGGCGAAGCACGAGGACTATCTCGACGTGATCGCTGTCACGGAGGAACTGGAGGCCCGGCGCAAGCAGAAGCCGGGCGGCTGAGGCCGGCGACCCTCGCGAGGCGACCGCGCCGGCAGGCCCCCCCGCGAGCAGAGATTCGGCACGATATCGCCGCGCCGCTTTCCCTGTTGTCGTTCAATGTCGATAGCTGCGCGGCCATACTTGCCAGCGGCCTCGCCCTTCTTTTATGCGTCGGCAGCGCGAGAGTGTTTCCGTCCGTCCCGGCCAGGCCGGGGGGCGTCTTCTGCGTAAGGCCGGGGGGCCATGCCCGATCGTTCGGGCGACGCAGGGGTTCTTCATGGTTCGGCGTTCCGCCGTCGTCGTCGGCGTCTATGCCGTCATCGCGCTGATTGCCGTCGCGGGCGCCGTCGCCAGCGGGTGGTATGCGATCCGCGATACGCAGCCTGTCACGCTCTCGGTCGCCGTTGGCGGCCAGGGCGGCAATATCGACCAGTTGATGGGCGAGGTGCGCGACCTCGTCGCCAGCCAGTCGAAAACGCTACGGCTGTCGCTCGTCCATACGGACGGCTCCGCGACCAATGCCCGCCTGGTCGCTGAGAACAAGGTCGCCCTCGCCTCTGTGCAGGCCGATATCCTGACTGCCCCCAGCGTCAGGGCGGTGGCCTCGATCGCGCGCGAGCATTTCCAGTTGCTCACGCGCTCGTCTTCGGGGATCAGGACGCTGCGCGACCTCATGGGCAAGAGACTGGCCCTGCCGCCGGAGGGCACTTCGGGCAACCAGAACTTCTATGCGCTGGCGCAGCATCACGATCTGCCGCTGAGCCGGATCACGATCTCGGCCGGTCCGGTCAACGACAATTTCGCGGCGCTTGAGCGCGGCGAGGTCGACGCCATCGCCTTCGTGCGGGCGCTACGCGACCCGGCGACGATCGAGGCCATGCGCCGACTGCAGAAGCAGGACGACAACATCGCCTTCGTCCCGGTGGAGCAGGCTTCCGCGATCCGGCTGGTCAAGCCCTACGTCATCGAGGCCATGATCAGCCAGGGCACCTATCAGGGCTACCCGCCCGTGCCCGAGCAGGACACGCCGACGCTGGCGATCGGCATCAACCTCGTCGCCGGCGAGCGCGTTCCAACCGACGCGATCGAGGAGCTGACGCGCATCCTGTTCGAGGAGCAGTTGCGCCTCGCTTTCCGCACGCCACTGGCCGCCGGCATCTCGCGCCCCCCGGTCAGCGGCCCCTCCCTCACGGTGCATCCCGGCGCGAAGGCCTACTACGACGGGGCCAAGCCCTTCCTGCTGGTACGCTACCGCGACGAGATCACCTTCCTCATCTCGATGATTACCGTCGCCTATTCCGGCTTCATGATGCTGCGGCTGCAGATCCGCAACCGGCGCAAGATCAGGGTCAGCGCCTATAACGACAAGCTGATCGAGATCGCAGCGCGGGCGCAGGAGGCCTCGGACGTCGCCACGCTGCAGCGTTGCCGGACCGACCTCAACCAGTTGATCCAGCGCGTGATGAAGGATTTTTCCGAGGAACGCATCTCCGACCAAGGCTTCCACGTCTTCTCGCTGAGTTGGGAGGCCGTGCGCGCCTCGATCGCGGAGGCGATCGGCGAAGTCCGCGCGACGGGTGGCGTGGAGCGTGCGGCAGCCTGACCGGAGCACCAGCTGTCGCGGACCGGCGGGCTTAGGAAAGGCGACCGACTGGAAACGCTCGAAACGGGCCTCAATCGGGCGAGTATTGCAGTGCCGCAAATAGCATTTGCCGGTTAAATCCTTTCAACTTGCCGGTTCTGACGGTAAAGCATCGCCTCACGTCAAGAACCGGCCCCGCCGAAAGGACAATCATGCTGACCTCGCCCGCCCTGACCGATTCCGCCAAGCTCGTCGGCCGCATCCTGCTCGCCCTGATGTTCGTCATGGGCGGCTACTCCAAGATCGGCGGCTATGCCGGGACCCAGGCCTATATGGCCGCGCAGGGCGTTCCCGGCATCCTGCTCCCGGCCGTCATCCTGCTCGAGCTGGTCGGCGGCCTGATGATCGTCGTCGGCTTCAAGACGCGGCTGGTCGCGCTCGCCTTGTTCGGCTTCACCATCATCGCGACCATCCTGTTCCATTCCGCCCCGGACCGGATGCAGCAGCTCCTGTTCATGAAGAACCTGGCAGTGGCCGGCGGCTTCCTCGTGCTCTTCGCCAGCGGCCCCGGCCGGTGGTCGCTCGACCGCGCCTGAGCCGCGATCACAATGCGCTGATGTCGAAAGCCCGGCCTTGAGCCGGGCTTTCTTGTCTGTTGCGCTGCACTGGATCATGGTTCGAATCGCGGCGTCCGTCGCGAGCTTTCCCCTGTCAGGATAGTGCCGATGCGTCCGTTGAGCTTTGCCGTCGCCGTGCTGGCCGTGATCGCGCTGGGCGTGGGAACCCAGGCCGGCAGCGCCGGCATGATCGGCATGGGCGTTGTCGGCCTGCTGCTGGCGGCGGCCGTGTTCCGCTCCACCGGCATCGCCTATTTCCTGAAGATCTTTTCTGCGATCTTCGGCACGGAATATGTCGTCTTCGGCGCGGGCGCGGTGCTGGCGCAGCTCGGCTTCTGGCCGGCGAACTGGAGCGCGGTCGCCCCGCCGGCCAGCCTGCCGACCACGGTCGCGGTCTTCGGCACGCTGATCTATCTGATCTCGTTTGCGCCGGTGGTGCAGCGCATCGCCCGCATCGCCTCGCCCTATTTCATGGCAGAGGAACGCTCGACGCTGAATTTCTGGCCGCTTGGCAAGTTCAGCGTCAGCCTCGGCCATTCGGCGGTGGCGCTGTTGGTCTTCCTGATCGTGCTCAACCAGGCGCAGGTCGGCATCGCGCTGAGACTCAACTTCTTCTACCGCGACTTCTACAACGCGCTGCAGAACTACGACGTCTCGGCGTTCTGGTACCAGCTCATCTGGGTGTTTGGCGTCTGGGCGACGATCTCGGTTGTCACGAACCTGATCGAGATTGTCGCCAACAGCGTGCTGCTGATCCGCTGGCGCGAATACATGGCGGCCGATTACAACCGGCGCTGGCTCTCGGCCGGCGCGCATTACCGGATGTCGCTCGCCGGCACGGCCGACAACCCCGACCAGCGCATCGCCGAGGACACGCGCGCTTTCCTGAACCAGACCTACGCCTTCTCGCTGACCCTGCTGACGCAGATTTCCACGCTGGTCTCGTTCGCGATCATCCTGTGGAACCTGCCTGTGACGATCCGCGTGCCCGGCACCGATATCGTCATACCCGGCTTCATCTTCTGGGCGACCTTCCTCTATGCGGCGCTCGCGACCTGGATCACCCATCTGATCGGCCGCTGGCTGATCCCACTCGAATTCGAGCAGGAGAAGCGCGAGGCCGATTTCCGCTTTTCGATGGCGCGTCTGCGCGAGTATTCCGAGCAGATCGCCTCGATGCGCGGCGAGAAGGCCGAACTGGCCCATCTCGGCCAGCGCTTCCGCGCGATCGTGCGCAACTTCTACGACCTGATGTGGCGCAAGCTGAAGATCACCAGCTTCACCCTGTCCTATAACCAGGCCAACGTCGTCATCCCGTTCCTGCTTCTGGCGCCGGGCTATTTCGCCAAGGAATTCCAGCTCGGCACGCTGACGCAGACCTCGTCGGCATTCGGGCGCGTCGAGACGGCGCTCTCCTTCATCATCAACAGCTACCAGTCGATCGCCTCCTACCTCGCCTCGATCAACCGCCTGACCTCCTTCGAGGCAGCGATCCAGCAGGCGCAGGAATCGCAGGAAGGCGGCGTCGACCGCGACCGACGGCCGGGCGAAAGCCTGACCATCGACGGCGCGACCCTGACGCTGCCCAATGGCAAGCCGATCGTGCGGGCGGACGGGCTGGCGCTTGGCGGCGCGCGGGCGACGCTGCTGGTCGGGCCGTCGGGTTCGGGCAAGTCGACGCTGTTTCGGGCCATCGCCGGCATCTGGCCCTTCGGCGAGGGCAAGGTCGGCATTCCCGAGCGCGCCGATGTCATGCTGCTGCCGCAGCGGCCCTATCTGCCGCAGGGTTCCCTGCGCGCGGCGCTGGCCTATCCGGCAGAGGAGAACGCTTTCAGCGACGCGGCGCTGCGCGACGCGATGGACAAGGTCAGGCTCGGCCATCTCAGCGAGCGGCTGGACGAGGTCGATCTCTGGGGGCAGCGGCTTTCGGGCGGCGAGCAGCAGCGGCTGGCGGTAGCGCGCGCCCTGCTGGCCAAACCCAACTGGCTGCTGCTCGACGAGGCGACCGCCTCGCTCGACGAAAAGCTCGAGGGCGAGATCTATGAAACCATCCGCACCGGGCTGCCCGAGACGAAGGTCGTCTCGATCGGCCATCGCTCGACGCTGCGCGAGATGCACGACGCCATCGTCACGATGGAGCCGAATGGGGACGGGACTTTCAGCCCCAGGGCCGCGACCGTTCCGGCCTGACCGGGCGGCGCCTTAAAGCGCGCGCTCGAAGACCAGATCGCCGAGCGCGGTCGAGATCACCAGCCGGCCCTGGACCAGATCCCATTTGCGCGCGCCGCGCAGCGCGGTGAGATAGCTGCGCTCGAAGCCTGAGATGTCCTTGTCGCAGGTGCGCTTGGTCAAGGCGAGCGGGCCGACGGCGAAACCCTGCTGGCGCAGCGGATAGGCCGAGGCCGAGAAGGTGTTGCAGCCGCCAAAGCCCGTGCCGCGCAGATTGGCGTCGACGAGCAGCGTCGCGCGCATGCCGGCGACCGACTTGCCGTTCAGCGTCGAGGCGCTCCAGGCGGCTCCGAGCGGAAAATTCTTCTCCTGCTGCGGGATCGGCGCCGGCGCGGGCGTGCCGAGTTCCTCGCGAGAGGGCATCTGCTGGCGGCGCTGCGCCGACGCATCGCTGGCGACGAGCGTCGTGGCGGCGAGCGTGGCGAAAGCGGCGGCGAGGCAAAAGCGTCGGTTCATCATCATCCTACCTGCACTCATCAGCAAAAACGGTCGCGCGGCTTGTCCAAGAGACAGCGCGTAGAGCGCTATCGTTAACGGATCAACCCTGAACGCAAGCCATCGCCCTGAATCATGCCCAAGAGATGGCCGACCAGACGGCCGATAGATGGCCGACCGGATGGCCCGTCGCCGCCGGCGAAAATATCCGCAGGCGCTGCATCCACCCGCCTGAGTTGCGTGTAGTCGTCGAAACGTCGGGGACACGACGAGTTTGGCGGCCTGCCGTTCCCCCCCTGGACAGGCCGCATCATGCGAGGCCGCTTCCCCCCCGGAGCGGCCTCGTTTTTTGTCAGCCGGCGCTGCCGATCCGGGCCAGAAGCCTCGCCAACAGCGGGTTCTCGCGCCGGAAGACATAGGCCGGGGCGGAGACCGTGACGTCGTCGGCTCCAGCCTGCGCCAGCTTTGCGACCAGCGCGAAGACCGCCTTCTCCGGGCAATGGATCGTCGCGGGCGCTCCCGCGATCGCCGGGCCGAAGGGCATGCGCGCACCGACACTGGCGACGATCTCCGCAAGCGTCTCGCCCGCGTCAGAGAGATTGGCGCGCACTTCGCGCACGGTACGGGCCTCTTCCTCGGCGGCGATGCGCGACAGGATGGCGTTCGCGGCGCTGCGCGCCGTTTCGCCCCATTGCGCGTTGACCGAGGCGACGAGATTGGCTTCCGAGGCCAGCATCACGCCGTCGTCCAGCACCTTCAGCGCGTTGGCCGCCAGCGTCGAGCCGGTGGTGGTGATGTCGACGACGATCTCGGCGGTGCCGGCAGCCGGCGCGCCTTCGGTCGCGCCCAGGCTCTCGACGATGCGGTAGTCGTTGAGGCCGTGCTGGGCGAAGAAGCGCCGTGTCAGGTTGACGTATTTGGTAGCGACGCGGAGCTTGCGGCCCTGGCGGGCGCGCATCAGCGAGGCGACGTCGTCGAGATCGGCCATCGTCCGCACGTCGATCCAGGCCTGCGGCACCGCGACAACGACATTGGCATGGCCGAAGCCGAGCGGCGTCAGCATCTCGACCGCATCGTCGGCATCAGTGACCTGCTCGCGCACCAGATCCTCGCCGGTGACGCCAAGATGCGCCTTGCCGGAGGCGAGCTGCGCCACGATCTCGGAGGCTGAAAGGAAGGCGACCTCGACCCCCTCCAACCCGGCGATCGCGCCGCGATACTCGCGCTCGCCGCGGGACTGCACGAATTTCAGCCCGGCGCGGCCGAAGAAGGCGGTGGCGTTCTCCTGCAGCCGGCCCTTGGAGGGAACGGCGATGACCAGCGGAGCGTCTGTCGTCATGAGGCGGCTCCCGGCAGCCGGTCGAGCCAGAGCGAGGCCCCGACGGCGGGCGTCGGCTTCGCCGCGCCCAGCCGGCCGAGCACGCCGTCATAGCGGCCGCCGCCGGCGACGGGCTTGCCGTCCGCCCGCGCAGGATCGTGCAGCTCGAAGATGAAGCCGGTGTAGTAGTCGAGATTGCGGGCAAAGCCGGCCGAGAACGCGATTTGAGCGACATCGACGCCGCGCACGGCGAGGAAGCCGGTGCGCTCGTCGAAGGCATCGAGTTCGCGGGCGAGATCGAGCGAGGCTTTGTCGGCCAGCGCGCGCAACGCGGCCGAGGCCGTATCGGGATCGCCGGACACGGCGAGAATCTCGGCCAGCAGCGCCTGCGTCTCGGCGCCGACCGGGTTTTCGCGCTCGGCGGCGCGCGCCAGGAAGCGCTCGGCGATGTCGCCGGGGCTGCGCCCGCCCACAGCCGCGATGCCGGCGATCGACAGTATGTCCTCGACGAAGGCTTTTGCCGCCTTGGGGTCCTGCCCCTCCAGCGCCTTGAGCAGGCCGGCATGGGCCGCCTCGCCCTCGGCTGCGACCGGAGCCAGCGCCTCGACGGCGTCGGCCCCCCTCCCCTGCACCACTGCGCGCATCAGCCGGCGGCGCGCGCCATGGGGCACGGCGAGGCCATCGAGCACGGCATTCAGGATGGCGACATCGCCCATCACGATCCGCGGCGTGGGCAGTCCCAGCGCGGACGCCACCTCGATGGTCAGCGCCATGATCTCGGCGTCGCTGGCGGAGAGATCATCGCGGCCGAAGGATTCGAGCCCCGCCTGCGTGAATTCGCCGGGCTCGCCGGCGCGCATGCGAAAGACCGGGCCGCAATAGCAATAGGCGGCCGGCTCGGTCGCGCCCGAGGCGATATGCGCCAGCGCGACGGGGATGGTGTATTCCGGCCGCAGGCACCAGTCCTTGCCCTCGGCGTCCTGCGTCATGAAGATGCGCCGGCGGATATCCTCGCCCGACAGGTCGAGAAAGACATCGGCCGGCTGCAGGATCGCCGGCTCGGCCAGCGCGTAGCCCTCGCGCTCCAGCAGCGCGGTCACGGTCTCGATGCTGGCGCGCGATGCGGGCACTGGCGGTCCATCCTGTTGAGGCTGCGGGTCTAGCAGCGGCGCCGAGGATTTTCGACGGTTTTTAGGGAAATGGGTGAATCGTCCCCCTCCCCCTGGTGGGGAGGGTCGGCCGAGCGAAGCGGAGGCCGGGGTGGGGGGCGAACGATCGGGCTCGACGTCGGTAGGGCTCGCCCGGTCATTCGCCCCCCACCCCTATCCCCTCCCCACCAGGGGGAGGGGAAGAGGCTCACTTGTAGCGCGCCAGCACTTCCCTGACGGCCTCGACGAGTTGCCCGGCGGGGCGTGTGATCTGCGCCCGCGCCTGCCGCTCCTTGTGCTCGGCGGAATCCTTGACCTCGCGTCCCGCCGCCGCGAGTTCCGCGCCGAGGATCAGGTCCTTGACGATCACGGTCCCCGCCTCCCGCTCCGACGAACCCTGGATCACCGCGCAGACCGCCCCGCGCTTGTCGGCATATTTCATCTGGGCGTTGAAGCCCGACGAGCCGAGATAGAGATCGGCGCGCAGCAGCGGCCTGCCGGCGTCGTCGGTCGCCTTGCGCAGTTCGGAGACCATCGCCTGATAGGCCGGCATGTGCTCGGGGCTCTTGTTGTCCATCGCGGTGACGACGACGAGCGGCAGCTCGCTCTTCGCATCGACGATCGGCGACTTCACTGCCTTCAGCGCGGAATAGAGCCGCGAGACGCCGATCGAGAAGCCGGTGGCAGGGACAGGCTCGGGCCGGAAGCGGCCGACCAGTCCGTCATAGCGCCCGCCGCCGGCAACCGAGCCGAAGCGCACGACCTGCCCGTCCTCGTTGGTGACCGGGAAGGTCAGTTCGACCTCGTAGACCGGACCGGTGTAGTATTCGAGGCCGCGGACGACGGAAGGGTCAATGCGGATGCGGTCGGGGCCGTAGCCGGCCGCGACCACTGCAGCATTCAGTGCATCAAGCTCAGCGAAACCATCATCCAAGGTAGCATTGCGCTGGAGTTGCCTGTTCCAGCTGTAAACACGACCGAGTTCGCCGCCCGTGGTCCAAATGCCCGGTTGGTGCTCCACCACTGACATTACGTAGTCAGTTTGAACGTCATCCAGCCCCGCCCCCTTCGTAAAATCCCCGCTCTCGTCCTTCCGGCCCTCGCCCAATAGTAGCCGCAAACCCTCCGGCCCGAACTTGTCGAGCTTGTCGATCGCCCGCAGCACGATCAGCCGCCGCCCGGCGTTCTCCTCACCGCCGAGCCCGATCGCCTCCATCACGCCGTCCAGCACCTTGCGGTTGTTGACCTTGACGACATAGTCGCCGCGCCTGATCCCCAAAGCCTCCATCGTATCGGCCGCCAGCATGCAGATCTCGGCATCCGCCGCGACGCTCGCGGCGCCCACGATATCGGCGTCGAACTGCATGAACTGCCGGAAGCGCCCCGGCCCCGGCTTCTCGTTGCGGAAGACGTAGCCGGCGCGATAGCTGCGATAGGGCTTTGGCAGCGCGTCGTAGTTTTCCGCGACATAGCGGGCCAATGGCGCGGTCAGGTCGTAGCGCAGCGAGAGCCACTGCTCGTCATCATCCTGGAACGAAAAGACGCCCTCGTTGGGCCGGTCCTGATCGGGCAGGAATTTGCCCAGCGCGTCGGAAAACTCGACGAAGGGCGTCTCGACCGGCTCGAAACCGTAGCGCGAAAAGCTCTCGCGGATGACGCCGAGCATGCGCTCGGTCGCGGCGACGTCGGCCGGGCCGCGATCGACGAAACCGCGCGGCTGGCGGGCTTTCAGTCTGTCGGTTTTCGACATGGATTTCGTGCTTCCGGTCAGGAACGGCAGGGCGAGATGCTGGGCGCAGGGGTTAGCCCGCCGACGCCAGCGGGGCAAGCGCGCGGCGCGATAGGCGCGAAGGCCCGCATCGGCTAGCATCGCGCGCCCGCATCGGAGGGAGAGCGTGATGGCGTCACGGTTCAGGACTATCCTCGCCAGCGTCGCCCTCAGCCTCGCGCTCGCCGCCTGCGGGCCGAGCGAGCCCGACCAGCGCAAGGCCTTCATCGCCTTCCTGCAGACCGAGGTGCTGCCGCGCCCCGGGGCGCGCGTGCCGCAGCCGAACGCGGAGAAGCAGAAAACCTTTGGCGACTATGCCGGGCATTACGCCGTCATCACCCGCTTCCACGAGCGCATGAACGCCTCGGTCGCGACGCCCATGCAGCAGGCGATGAGCAATGGCGTGCCGCGCTCGATCGCGGAGGTCGTCTCGCGCAAGGCCGATCTCGCGGCGGTGCGGGCCGGTTTCGGCAAGATGCGCACCGCGCTAGACGAGGCCGTGGCTGCGACCGAGGCCGAGCGCGCCGCGCTGAAGCAGCCGGACGACCTGCGCGCGGTCTATGCATCGGTCTACGACAAGCTGGTGACGCAGCCGGTCACGGCCTTCCGCGAGATATTTCCTCCGACGGACGAGGCCTTCGGCGCGATTCTGGCAATGGCGGACCTTGTCGATAGCAACCGGCAGGCGATCAAGCTCAACGGTTCGCAGATCGAAGTGACGAACCCCGCGCTGCGCGCGAAGGTGCAGGCCGCGCTGGAGGGGATGGCGAGCAAGCAGCGCGCGATGACCGAGGCGCAGCAGAAGATGCGCCGGGTGCTTTACGGGAGTTAGCTGCCTGGCCGCACCGCGCCGTTCGTGTGTGTCATCACCGCATAGAGCGAGGTCGTGCCGCAGATGAAGAGGCGGTTCAGCTTCGGCCCGCCCCAGCACAGATTCGCGACGATCTCGGGGATCGCGACCTTGCCGATCAGCGTGCCGTCGGGATGGTAGATGTGGACGCCGTCGGCGGCCGAGGTCCAGATCCGGCCCTCGGCATCGAGCCGGAAACCGTCGAACAGGCCTGACGTGCAGGTGGCGAAGACGGTGGAGCCGCCCAGCGTCGCGCCATCCACGACGCAGGCGCGGATATGGCGCGGCCCATTCTCCGGATCATGGCTCGCCCCGGTGTCGGCGATGTAGAGGATGCTCTCGTCGGGCGAGAAGGCCAGCCCGTTGGGCTTGACGAAATCGCCCGCGACCACCGTCAGCGCGCCGCTCTGGCCGTCGATGCGATAGACGTTGCAGCGGCCGATCTCAGCCTCCGCGCGGTCGCCCTCATAGTCGCTGAGGATGCCGTAATCGGGATCGGTGAACCAGATCGAGCCGTCGGACTTGACGACGACGTCGTTGGGCGAGTTCAGGCGCCTGCCCTCGTAATGGCTCGCCAGCACGGTGATGCGCCCGTCATGCTCGGTGCGCGTGACCTGCCTCCCGCCATGCTCGCAGGTGACGAGCCGGCCTTCGCGGTCGACCGTGTTGCCGTTGGAATTGCGCGCCGGCTGGCGGAAGACCGCCGTCTGGCCCGACAAGGCGTCGAAGCGCAGCATCCGGTCGTTGGGGATGTCGGACCAGACCAGCGTATTGTGCGCCGGAAACCAGGCCGGCCCCTCGGCCCAGCGCGAGCCGGTCCAGAGCCGCTCGACACGGGCGGAGCCCGGCACGATGCGGTGGAAGCGCGGATCGAGAACGCTGACCCCGGTGCCTTCGAGAACGCCAAACATCGCAATCTCCGCCTGGCTCATAAACTCAACCCCTCGTCCCAATACGGCGTCGCGCCATAGAGTTCCGCCAGATAATCCACGAAGACCCTGACCTTCTGCTCCATATGCCGCCGGCTCGGATAGACCGCATGCACGGCAACGCGCTTGCCGACCGAATATTCCGGCAGCACACGCAGCAGCGCGCCCGATTTCAGCTCCGGCCCGACATCCCAGGTCGAGCGCAGCGCGATGCCGACGCCGGCCAGCAGCGCCTCGCGGACCACCTCGCTGGAATTGGTGCGCAAGGGCCCGCCGACGCGGACATTGACCGGCCCGCTCGGCCCATCGAGCCGCCACTGGTCGGCATTGTGGGTGATCAGCGTGTGCCGGGCGAGCGCCTCGATCGAGTCGGGCACGCCGCGCGCTGCGAGATAGCCCGGCGACGCGCAGAGCACGCGGTGGTTGGGGGCCAGCCGCTTGGCGACGAGCGAGGAATCCTGCAGATCGGCGATGCGCACGGCGAGGTCGAAGCCCTCGCCGATGATGTCGACGAAGGCGTCGGTCAGGATCAGGTCGACGCTGACCAGCGGGTTGGCGTCGAGGAAGGGTTTCAGATGCGGCGCGATATGCATGCGCCCGAACGAGGTCGGCGCGGAGACGCGCAGCGTGCCGCGCGCCTGGCCCGTGCCGCTGGCGACCCAGGCCTCGGCATCCTCGATCGAGGACAGGATCGAGACGACGCGCTCATAGAAGCCCTGGCCGGCCTCGGTCAGCGAAAGCTGCCTTGTGGTGCGCTGAAGCAGCCGCACGCCGAGCCGCTCCTCCAGCCGCCTGATGCGCTTGGAGATGACCGCCGGCGACAGCTTGAGCTGCCGCCCCGCCGCCGACATGCTTTTGGCCGTCACCACATGGGCGAAGACGTCGAGATCGCCAAACCTGTCCATGCGCCACGCTAGCCCCGTCCGATCTTTTCGGAAATGGAAATAATCATGGACGATGGTCGCACTGCAAGCGAGTTGGAATTGGTCTAGGGTTGACCTCCGTCGTCATTGCGAGCGTAGCGAAGCAATCCAGAGGTTTGCGTGAGACGCTGGATTGCTTCGCTGCGCTCGCAATGACGGGAAGGACGCTGCTCGCTGCATCCGAGGTCGCCCATGTCCGCCATCGCATTCCCAGCGCCCGACCAGAGCATCCTCGCCCGGCGAGACGCCATCGTCGCGGGGCTCAGCCGTCTCGTCGCGCCCGAGGCGCTGATCACCAGCGCCGACGAGCGCCGTCCCTACGAGACCGATGCGCTGACCGCCTATCGCCGCCTGCCGCTCGCCGTCGTTCTGCCCTCGACGACCCAGGAGGTCGCGGCGGTGCTGAAATACTGCAGCGAGATCGGCGTTCCGGTGGTGCCTCGCGGGGCCGGCACATCGCTCTGCGGCGGCGCGATCCCGCAGGAGGACGCCGTCGTGATCGGCGTCTCCAAGATGAACCGCATCCTCGAGATCGACTACGCCAACCGGATCGCGAAGGTGCAGGCCGGCGTCACCAATCTCGCCGTCACCGGCGCGGTCTCCGAGCAGGGCTTCTTCTACGCGCCGGACCCGTCCTCGCAGCTCGCCTGCTCGATCGGCGGCAACATCGGCATGAACTCCGGCGGCGCGCATTGCCTGAAATATGGCGTCACCACCAACAACGTGCTGGGCGTCACGCTCGTCATGCTCGACGGTTCGGTTTGCGAGATCGGCGGCGGCCATCTCGATTCAGCCGGCTACGACCTGCTCGGCCTCGTCGTCGGCTCGGAAGGCCAGCTCGGCATCGTCACGGAGGCGACCGTGCGCATCCTGCGCTCGGCGGAGGGTGCGCGCCCCGTGCTGTTCGGCTTCCCGACCAGCGAGCAGGCCGGCGAGGCGGTCGCCGCCATCATCGGAGCCGGCATCATCCCGGTCGCGATGGAGTTCATGGACAAGCCGGCGATCGAAATCTGCGAGGCCTTCGCCAAGGCCGGCTATCCGATGGATGTCGAGGCGCTGCTGATCATCGAGGTCGAGGGTTCGGACGCCGAGATGGACGCCCAGCTTGCCCGTATCGTCGCGATCGCGCGCGAGCACGGCGTCAAGACGGTGAAAGAAAGCCAGTCGGCGATGGAATCGGCCGCGATCTGGAAGGGCCGGAAATCCGCCTTCGGCGCGACGGGGCGCATCGCCGACTATATCTGCATGGACGGCACGATCCCGACCGGGCAGTTGCCGCATGTGCTGCGGCGGATGGATGCGATCGTGAAGGGCTATGGCCTGCGCGTCGCCAACGTCTTCCACGCCGGCGACGGCAATCTGCATCCGCTGATCCTCTACAACTGCAACGACCCGGTCGAGGCGCAGAAGGCCGAGGACGCCGGCAACGACATCCTGAAACTCTGCGTCGAGGTCGGCGGCTGCCTCACGGGCGAGCACGGCGTCGGCATCGAGAAGCGCGACCTGATGATCTTCCAGTTCAACGAGGCCGATCTGCAGCAGCAGATGCGGGTGCGGGCCGTATTCGACGGGAAGTGGCTGATGAACCCGGCCAAGGTGTTTCCGCTCGAAGGGCGGGTGGCGGCGTGATGCTGCACACACCCCCCTCCGAGGCCGACGCCTGCGCCTTCGTGTCATCCGCCATCGCCGCCCGCACACCGCTCGCCATCATCGGCGGCGGCACGCGGGCCGGGCTCGGGCGGCCAACGCAAACGCAGGCCACGCTGTCCAGCGCGGGCCTGACCGGCATCACGCTCTACGAGCCGGCCGAGATGGTGATCGGCGCGCGCGCGGGCACGCCGCTGGCGGAGGTCCAGAAGACGCTTGCCGAGCGCGGCCAGATGCTGCCCTTCGAGCCGATGGACCACCGCGCGCTTTTCGGCACAGGCGGAGAGCCGACGATCGGCGCGGTCGCGGCCGGCAACGTCTCCGGCCCGCGCCGGGTCAATGCGGGCGCGGCGCGGGATTCCCTGATCGGCATCCGCCTCGTCAACGGCCGGGGCGAAGCGATCAAGTCGGGCGGGCGGGTGATGAAGAACGTCACGGGCCTGGACCTCGTCAAGCTCGTCGCCGGCAGTTTCGGCACGCTCGGCTTCCTGACCGAGGTGACCTTTCGCGTGCTGCCGACGCCGGAGCGGATCGTTACGCTGATCTGGCGCGGCCTGTCGGACGAGGCCGGGGTGGCATTGCTGAGCGCCGCGCTCGGCTCGCCCTTCGAGCCTTTCGCGGCGGCGCATCTGTCGGCCGGCATCGGCGCCGAACAGGCGCGAACGCTGCTGCGGCTGGAGAATTTTTCGGACTCGATCGACTATCGGAAAGCCGAGTTACAGGCTCTGCTGGGCGGGCATGGCGAGCCCGAGCTGATCGAGGGCGAGGCGTCGGTGGTGCTCTGGCAGCAGGTCCGAGACGCCCGCTTCTTCGCGGGCACGGACGAGGCGGTGTGGCGGTTGTCGCTTTCGCCGGGCAACGGCCCGAAGGCGATGGCGGCGCTGGGCATGATGCTTCCAGGCGCGCGCTGGTTCTATGACTGGGGCGGCGGGCTGGTCTGGCTCGGCGCGCCGGCGCAGGGCGATGCGGGCGCGAGTGCGATCCGCACGGCGATCAGGCCGCTTGGCGGACATGCGACGCTGGTGCGCGCGCCCGACGCGATCCGGGCGAGCGTGCCGGTGTTCCAACCGCTGGCCGAGCCGCTGATGCGGGTCACCGCCGGCATCAAGACGAGTTTCGATCCGGCGGGCGTGTTCGAGCCCGGCCGGATGTATGCGGGGGTTTGAGCGACCCTTATTCGTCGTCATGGTCGGGCTTGTCCCGACCATCCACGTCTTCCTTCCCGCGCGTCGCAAGACGTGGATGCTCGGCACAAGGCCGAGCATGACGGGAGGTGCATTGGATGCCGTGTCATGCAGACCAACTTCACCCCGGCCCTTCTCGCCTCCGATCCGCGCCTTCCGGCGTCGGAGAAGATTCTCCGCACCTGCGTGCATTGCGGCTTCTGCACCGCGACCTGCCCGACCTATCTGCTGCTCGGCGACGAACTCGATAGCCCGCGCGGGCGCATCTACCTGATCAAGGACATGCTGGAGAACGGCAAGCCGGCGACGGCCGAGGTGGTCAAGCATGTCGACCGCTGCCTGTCCTGCCTGTCCTGCATGACGACCTGCCCATCGGGCGTGCATTACATGCATCTCGTCGATCATGCCCGCGCCCATATCGAGGAGACCTATGAGCGGCCCTGGCACGACCGGGCGCTGCGGCGCGTGCTCGCGGCCGTGCTGCCTTATTCGGGGCGCTTCCGGCTCGCCATGGCGGCGGCGAGGCTCGGAAAACCCTTCGCTGGTCTGCTCGGCGGCCTGCCGCTGGTCGGGGCGCGGCTGAAGGCGATGCTGGAGCTTGCGCCCGGCAGCCTGCCGACCCGCTCCGCCATGGAAGGCCCACAACATTTCGCCGCCGCCGGCCCGCGCACGAAACGCGTCGCGATGCTGTCCGGCTGTGCGCAGCCGGTGCTCGACCCCGGCATCAACGAGGCGGCGATCAGGCTTTTGACGCGTCACGGCGTCGAGGTCGTGCTGCCGAAGGGCGAAGGCTGCTGCGGCGCGCTCGTCCACCATATGGGCCAAGAGCATGACGCGCTTTCCTTCGCGCGGACGAACATCGACGCCTGGACCGCCGAGATAGACGGCAAGGGGCTGGATGCGATCGTGATCACGGCTTCGGGCTGCGGCACCACGATCAAGGATTACGGCTTCATGTTCCGGAACGAGCCGGCCTATGCGGAAAAGGCGGCACGGGTGTCGGCGCTCGCCAAGGACGTCACCGAGGTGCTGGAGACGCTGGAATTGACGCCGGTGCGCGATGTCGCGATGCCGATCGCCTACCATTCGGCCTGCTCGATGCAGCATGGCCAGCAATTGAAGGACGGGCCCAAGCGGCTGCTCTCGGCTGCGGGTTTTCGCGTCAAGGAGGCGGCCGAAAGCCACATCTGCTGCGGTTCGGCCGGCGTCTACAACATCCTGCAGCCGGAGATCGCGGGCCAGCTCCGCGCCCGCAAGGTCGGGCATATCGAGCGGACGAAGCCGCGGCTCGTCGCGACCGGCAATATCGGCTGCATGACGCAACTGGCGAAGGGCTTTGCCGACAAGGGCTCCACGGTGCCCGTGGTCCACACCGTCGAACTGCTCGACTGGGCGACTGGCGGGCCGCTGCCGGCCAAGCTGGCGGAAGCGGGTTTCGCCGAGGCCGGGCCGCTGGTCGCTGCAAAACCGCTGCTCAGCGCCTGATGCCAGCAGCCACCGTCATTGCGAGCGAAGCGACGCAATCCAGGAGGCGTAGAGCGAGACGCTGGATTGCGTCGCTTCGCTCGCAATGACGGTAAGCCGGTATCAACGCCCTCACGCCTTGGTGATCGCGGGCATCAGCCCATGGCACGCGCCTTGCTGAAGTGCATGCAGATTTCCCAGAGGAGATGCATGCATGTTGAAACGTTTGGTACTGTCGGCCGCGCTTGCCCTTTCGCTCGCCAGCATCGCAAAGGCCGAAAGCGTGGTGCGCTATGCCATCTCGCTCGCCGACATTCCGCTGACCTCGGGCCAGCCCGACCGCGGGGCCGGCGCCTACAAGTTCACTGGCTACACCATCTACGACCCGCTGGTCGCCTGGGAGATGGATGTCGCCGACCGGCCGGGCAAGCTGATGCCGGGACTCGCGACAAGCTGGAAGGTCGATCCGGCCGACCCGAAGAAATGGCTCTTCACGCTGCGCGACGGCGTGAAATTCCATGACGGCTCGGCGCTAGATGCGGCTGCCGTGGTCTGGAACCTCGACAAGGTTCTGGACGACAAGGCCCCCCATTTCGACCGCCGCCAGGCGGCTCAGGTCAGGCCGCGCCTGCCATCCGTCGCTAGCTATCGCGTCGTGGACCCCAAGACAGTCGAGATCACCACCAAGGCGGTCGATTCGTTCTTCCCCTACCAGATGCTCTGGTTCCTGGTGTCCTCGCCGGCGCAATACGAGAAGGTCGGCAAGGACTGGGACAAGTTCGCGATGACGCCGTCCGGCACCGGGCCGTTCAGGCTCGACAAGCTCGTGCCCCGCGAGCGCGCCGAACTGGTGAAGAACGCCGATTACTGGGACAAGCGGCGGCTGCCAAAGGTCGACCGGCTGATCCTGCTGCCGATGCCGGAAGTGCTGGCGCGCACCAACGCGCTGATCACCGGCCAGGTCGACATGATCGAGACGCCGGCCCCCGACACCGTGCCGCAGCTCAAGGCGGCGAAGATGTCGATCGTCGAGAACGTCACGCCCCATGTCTGGAACTATCATCTCAGCGTGGCGCCGGGCTCGCCCTGGGCCGATGTCCGCCTGCGCAAGGCGCTGAATCTCGCGATCGACCGCGAGGGCATCGTCGCCCTGCTCAACGGGCTGGCGCGGCCCGCGATCGGCCAGGTCGACCCGACCAGTCCCTGGTTCGGCAAGCCCTCGTTCCAGATCAAGTACGATCCCGAGGCGGCGAAGAAGCTGCTCGCCGAGGCCGGCTACTCGAAGGCCAAGCCGCTCAAGACCACCTTCGTCATCGCGCAGGGTGGCTCGGGCCAGATGCAGTCGCTTCCGATGAACGAGTTCATTCAGCAGAACCTCAAGGATGTCGACATCGAAATCGAATTCAAGGTCGTCGAGCTCGAGGTGCTTTATACGCGCTGGCGCAAGGGCGCGAAGGACGAGATGAACGCCGACGTTTCGTCGAACAACATCGCCTATGTTACCTCGGACCCGCTCTATGCGATCATCCGCTTCTTCCACTCCAACCAAGTCGCCCCCGTGGGGGTGAACTGGGGAACGTGGTCGAGCCCGGCGGTGGACGCCCTGCTCGACGAGGCGACGAAGAGCTTCGACGTCGCCAAGCAGGACGAGTTGCTCGCGAAGGCGCACAGCCTGATCGTCGACGACGCCGTGCTGGGCTGGGTCGTCCACGACACCAACCCGCATGCGCTCTCGCCGAAGATCAAGAAGTTCGTGCTGGCGCAGCACTGGTTCCAGGATCTGACGACGATCGGGCTGGATTGAGGTTCGCCACCAACCCAACACCCCCTCCGCCCGTCATCCCGGACGCAGCGAATCGGAGCTCCGGGCTCCATCATAAGGCACCACGGCGTCCTTCGATGGATCCCGGAGCGGCGCGGCCTTCAGCCGCTTGTCCGGGATGACGGAGAGAAGTTGAATCGGAAGCGGGAAAGCAAAGCTCACCCCTTCGGCGGCTCGGCCTTCAGCCGCGCAACAATGAACGGCATCGCCAGCCCCAGTGCAAAGAAGCGTGCCAGATGGTGCGCGCCCACGTAAAGCGGGTCGAGCCCCATCGAGAAGGCGAGCATCGCCATCGCTTCCAGCCCGCCTGGCGCAAACGCCGCCATCGCCGAGGCGTAGGGCACGCCGGCGACCAGCGCGGCCGGCCAGGCGAAGACCAGCGCCACCGCCATCGAGACGAAGAAGCCGCCGATCGCGAGCGGGAACAGCATCATCAGCTCGCTGCGCTTCACATTGGAGACGCGCCCACCCATCACCGCACCGAGCATGACCAGCGCCACCGTCTGGATGCCTGGAGGCAGCACCCCCTCGACCCAGCCGCCGCCATGGAGCACGGCGCTGGCGAGCGTCGCGCCGAGAATGAGCGGGGCCGTGACGCCCAGCCGCTCGAAGACGAGACCGCAGACGAGCCCAGACGTCATCAGCAGGACGAGCCCGCCGAGATCGACGATATGGGCCGGCGGCGGCAGGCTTAAGCCCCCCGCCGCGCTCGCCTGCATGACGCTTGGCAGCAGGGCGACCAGCACCAGAATGCGGAACAACTGGACGACGGCGATCTTGCCGATATCGGCGCCCTTGTCCTGCGCGACGGCTATGACCGCCGAAAGCGCGCCGGGTGCGGCCGCCAGCAGCGAGTCTATCCAGGACCAGCGCGCGACATAGTGGAGATAGGCCCCGGTCGCGAGCATGATCGCAGCGAGCCCGACGAACATGATCGCGATCGAACCGGGATAGCGCGAGGCGGCTGCCAGCGCTTCGGGTGTCGCGGCCGAGCCGATCAGCACGCCGGAGACGAGCATGGTCGCATCGAACCAGGGCTTTCGCAGGACGGGCAGCGGCCGCAGCACGCCGATGACCGCGACGAGCAGCATCGCGCCCGAGAGCCAGGCGGCGGGAACGCCGAGCAGGGCGAACAACGCGCCGCCGATGGCGGCGATGGCGATCACGGCCGCCTCTCCGGTCCAGATCGTCAGCCGCCTCGAAGGGTATCGCGCCGGGTTCATCGCTCGCAGGGTCGTCCTCGCGGACAAACCCGCGCCGCCCTGTTCAATGCCCGCCTGCGCCGGCTTGCGCAAACGGTCCGCGCGCAGGTCAGCCCCGCTTCCGGGACGCTGCGAGCGGCTCAGGCCGAGAGGGCCCGCTGGATGCGCGCCACCACCTCGACGAGGTCGGACGCTTTTCGCGCGAAGCACAGGCGCAGGCCCGTCTCGCCGCCGGGGCCGAAGGCCGTGCCGGGCGCGAGGCCGACATTGGCGCTGTCCACCAGTTCAATGGCGAGCGCGCGCGAATCCTGCCGGCCATCGACGGTGAAGAACTGGTAGAACGCCCCGTCCGGCGCGGCCAGCGATACGCGATTGGTGGCCTTGAGCCCTTCGGCAATGATCCGGCGGCCCTCGGTGGCTCGCGCGATCTGGTCGGCGACGAAGGGTTCGCCCTCCTCCAGCGCCGCGATTGCCGCGCGCTGGACGAAGACCGGCGAGCCCGAGGTCGAGTACTGGATCAGGTTCTCGATGATCTGGCCAAAGGCGGCCGGAGCCTCGATCCAGCCGATGCGCCAACCGGTCATGGCCCAGTTCTTCGAGAAGGTCTGGACGAAGAGAATGCGATCCTCGGACTCCATCACGTCGTGGAAAGAGGCGGCGCGCGGCTGGCCGTCATAGACGAAGCGGCCATAGATCTCGTCGGCGATGATCCAGACGCCGTGCTCGCGGGCGAGCGCCAAAAGCGCGGTCAGCTCTGCACTGGTGGCTGTCCAGCCCGTAGGATTCGCCGGCGAATTGATGACGATCGCGCGGGTCTTGGGCGTGATGGCGGCTTCGAGCTTTTCGAGATCGAGCGCGAAGCGTCCCTGCGCCAGGTCCATCGGGACGCAAACGGCCTTTGCGCCCGCCACGCCGATCGCGGCGGCAAAATTCGGCCATGCCGGCGTCGGGATGACGAGTTCGTCGCCCGGTCCCGCGATCAGCCGGACCGCGATCTGGACCGACTGCATCCCCGAGCCGGTGACGAAGAAGCGGTCGGACGAGAGCGGCTGGCCGTAGAGCGTCGTGTGATAGCGCGCCAGTGCCTCGCGCAATTCGGGGATGCCGCGCTGCCAGGTGTAGAAGGTCTCGCCGTCGGCCAGCGAGCGGTTGGCAGCGGCGACGATGAAACCGGGCGTCGGCAGATCGCCCTCGCCGACCCAGAGCGGGATCAGCCCGGGCTTGACCCGGCCATGGTTGACGACCTCGACGATGCCGCTTTCGGGCGCATTGCGGGCCTCGGGGCGCAGTTCGGCGATCAGGCTCGCACCGGGCAGGGTCGTCATGGTCATCGGGTCGTCCTCGCGAAACGCATGCCATGCTGTAGCCGATCGAAGCGGCGGCAGGCATGAAATCGCGAGATCGGGACGATCGCTCGCGGTGATGAATCAGCGCGAGCGATCTGTGGGTTCAGACCGTCTTTTGTTTCAGCAGGTCGCGAATTTCACCAAGCAGCACCACATCCTCGGCGGGCGCGGCCGGCGGCGGCGGGGCGGCGGCTTCCTTGCGCTTGAACGTGTTGATCGCCTTGACGACCATGAACAGCACGGCGGCGATGATGATGAAGTTCACCGCGACGGTCAGAAAGGATCCGTAGGCCAGCACCGCTCCCTGCTTCTTGGCGTCGACGAGCGCCGGCGCCGTCACGGCGCTGCTCAGGCGGATGAAGAAGTTCGAGAAATCGAGGCCGCCCAAGATGGCGCCGATGATCGGCATGATGATGTCGCCGACGAGCGAATCGACGATCTTGCCAAAGGCCGCGCCGATGACCACGCCGATGGCCAGGTCGATGACGTTGCCCTTCAGCGCGAATTCCTTGAATTCCTTCAGCATGGCTGCCCCTCTCCAGTCCCGAAACGCCGGCGGGCCGCGCGCCGCACCGTTTGACCCGCAAACGCTAGCCGAGATGGCGACGGCTTGAAACCGCCAAGGGGCCGGCCGAACGGTCTGTCGCGCGGATGTCCTGCCGCTTTTCACGCCCAATGGGCTATGGCGAGGGCATGGCCAGCCGGCTACGATCGCACCATGCCGGGCTCGCGGCGGTGGAGGCATGATGATCCCAGCCTGGTCGGTCATTCTGGTGGCGCTGGCCTATCTGTGCGGGCTGTTCGCGGTCGCGCATATGGCCGACACCTCGGGCCGCCGCATGATGATGGCGGGCCGGGCCCGCACGACGATCTACGCGCTGGCGCTTGGGGTCTACTGCACCTCCTGGACCTTTTACGGCTCGGTCGGCTTCGCGAGCCGCGCCGGGTTCGACTTTCTCGGCATCTATGTCGGGCCGATCCTGGTGATCGGCTTGGGGCATCGCTTCGTCGCCCGCATCGTCACCATCGCCAAATCGCAGAACATCACCTCGATCGCCGATTTCGTCGGCGCGCGTTATGGCAAGAGCGAGCGCGTCGCGGCGCTGGTCTGCCTCGTCGCGGTCATCGGCGCCCTGCCCTACATCGCGCTGCAACTGAAAGCGGTCGCGAACTCCCTCTCAGTCTTCCTGATCGCGACCGGCGGACAGGCGCTGACGCCGGACGTGCCGGTGCTGAGCGACCTCGCCTTCCTCGTCGCGATGGTGCTGGCGGGCTTCGCCTGCGCCTTCGGCACCCGCCATATCGACGCGACCGAGCATCAGGACGGGCTCGTGCTGGCGATCGCGGTCGAATCGCTGATCAAGCTTGTCGCCTTCCTCGTGCTCGGCGTCTTCGTCGTCTACGGCCTGTTCGATGGTTTTGGCGATCTGCTGGCCAAGGCGGCCAACCCGCCCAGCGGCGCGCCACCGATCTGGGAACGCACCTCGAACTGGCCGACCTTCCTGACGCTGACGCTGCTCTCGGCCTGCGCCTCGCTTCTGCTGGCGCGCCAGTTCCACATGGCGATCGTCGAGAACCGCGACCCGCGCGACGTGCGCCGCGCGGCCTGGATGTTCCCGCTCTATCTGATCCTGATCAACCTGTTCGTCCTGCCTCTGGCGATGGCGGGCGAACTTTTCCTGCCCGGCCCCGGCGTCGATCGCGACATGACCGTACTGCTGCTGCCGTTGCAGCAGCAGGCCAACCTGCTGGCGCTGCTCGTCTTCGTCGGCGGATTGTCGGCCGCGACCGCGATGGTCATCGTCGCTTCGGTCGCACTCGCCATCATGATCTCGAACCATCTCGTCATGCCGCTGCTGCTGCGTGGCCGGCGCGGCCTGACCGACCCGAACCGGGTGACCGAGCCTGAGTCCGACAATGGCGCCAGCGGCGGCGATCTCGGCTCGCAGGTGGTGATCATCCGGCGGATCGCGATCCTGATCGTGATCCTGCTCGGCTATGCCTATTACCGGGCGGCGGGCGAGGCGGCGCTGGTCTCGATCGGCCTGCTCTCGTTCGCGGCGACCGCGCAGATCGCGCCGGCTTTCTTCGGCGGCCTGCTCTGGCGGCGCGGCACGGCCTTGGGCGCTGCGGTCGGCCTTTGCGTCGGCATCGCGACCTGGGCTTACACGCTGCTGCTCCCGAGCCTCGTTCATCCCGGCAGCGAGTGGGCGAGCCTGGTCTCGCTCGGCCCCCTCGGCATGAGCGCGCTCAAGCCCGAGGCGCTGCTCGGGCTGGCCTTGCCGCCGCTGCCCCATGGTGTCGCCTGGAGTCTCGGGCTCAACCTGCTGGCCTATGTCGGCTTCTCGCTGCTGCGCCCCGCCAATGCGATGGAGCGGCTGCAGGCCAACGCCTTCGTCGAATCCGACCGCGCCACCATGGCCCAGTCCTTCTCGCTCTGGCGCTCCAGCGTCACCGAGGCCGAACTGCAATCGACGATCGGGCGCTATCTCGGCCAGGAGAGGACGCAGCGCGCCTTCGAGAGCTTCGCCAGCGGGCGGGGCGAGCCGCAAAACGTCAACCGCGAGGCCGATATCCACCTGCTGCGTTTCGGCGAGCACCTGCTCTCCTCGGCGATCGGCGCCGCCTCGTCGCGGCTGGTGCTCTCGCTGCTGCTGCGGCGGCGCAACCTCTCCACCGAGGCCGCCTTCAAGCTACTCGACGACGCCTCGGCCGCCTTGCAATACAACCGCGACATCCTCCAGCACGGGCTTGATCACGCCGGCCAGGGCATCACCGTGCTCGACCGTGACCTGCGCCTGCTCGCCTGGAACCGGGCCTTCATCGAGCTTTACGACCTGCCGCCCTCGCTGGTCCGTTTCGGCACCGGGCTCGACGAGGTGGTGCGCTACAATGCGGCGCGCGGGGCCTATGGCGACGGCCAGCTCGACGAATTGATGGCGGCGCGACTGGAGAGCTTCGTGCGCGACCGCGAGCCGGTGCGTCTCAAGCTCTACCCGTCGAAGAAGGTCATCGAAATCCGCTCCAACCCGCTGCCCGACGGCGGCCTGGTCACGACCTATACCGACATCACCGAGGCAGTCGCCGCGCAGGAAGAGCTGGAGCGCACCAACGAGACGTTGGAGCGCCGCGTCGTCGAGCGCACCGAGGAAATCCTGCGCGTCAACGCCGAGCTCCAGCGGGCCAAGGCCGCCGCCGACGATGCCAACGCCTCCAAGACGCGCTTCCTCGCCGCCGCCAGCCACGACATCCTGCAGCCGCTCAATGCCGCGCGGCTCTACGCCACCTCGCTGGTCGAGCGCGACCGCGCCGCCGGCCAGCCGGAACTGGCCGAAAACATCGACGCCTCGCTCGACGCGGTCGAGGAGATCCTGACAGCGCTGCTGGAGATCTCGCGGCTCGACGGCGGGGCGCTCAAGCCCGAGATCACGGCCTTCCGGCTCGACGAATTGTTGCGCCAGCTCCAGCGCGAGTTCGAGCCGAGCGCGCAGGAGAAGGGACTGAAACTCGTCTTCCTGCCCACGAGCGTCGCTTTGCGCTCCGACCGCCGCCTGATCCGCCGGCTGCTGCAGAACCTGATCTCGAACGCGATCAAATATACCCCGAGCGGCAAGGTGCTGGTCGGCTGCCGGCGGCGCGGCGCGCAGGTCTCGGTCGAGGTGCTCGACACCGGGCTCGGCATCCCTCCAAGCAAGCAGAAGACGGTGTTTCGCGAGTTCCAGCGGCTCGACCAGGGCGCGAAGGTGGCGCGGGGCCTAGGCCTCGGGCTCTCGATCGTCCAGCGCATCGCGCAGGCGCTCGACCACAGGCTGACGCTCGATTCAGCGCCGGGACGCGGCACGCGCTTCGCGATCCTCGCGCCACGCGCAGCGCCGTTGCCGGCGATGGCGACGAGCGCGGCCCCGCGTCAGTCGCCCGCCGGCCAGCTCGCCGGCCTGCGCCTGCTCGTCATCGACAACGAGCCGACGATACTCGACGGCATGCGCGGGCTGCTTACGGGCTGGGGCTGCGTGGTGACCACCGCTCCGGGGCTGGACGAGGCGCTGGCGTCGCTGCGCAGCAAGGGCGAGCCCGATGTCGTGATCGCCGACTACCATCTCGACCATGGCAACGGCCTGACCGCGATCAGCACATTGCGCGAGCGGACGAGCATGCGCGTGCCGGCGATCCTGCTCACCGCCGACCGCTCGCCCCAGGTGCGCGAGGCCGCCATCGCGCTCGACGTGCATCTGCTGAACAAGCCGCTGAAGCCCGGCGCGCTGCGGGCGCTGCTGGCGCAATGGCGCGCGACGCGGCTGGCGGCGGAGTAGCGCTCAGCCTCCGGAAGCTCCGGCCTGCCGCATAGCCTCCTCGGCGGCGAGAAAGGCCGCGACCTCGGGGGCGGGCTCGGGGCTTTCGGCCGTGACGCCGATCTCGGCCAGCAGCCGCGCGACCGGGACGTACGCTTTCGCCGCCTTTTCGTAGAGCGCGGCCCGCACCAAGGCGACCGCCGCCACGATCTCGGCTCCGTCGCGGCCGGTCGTCAGGATGCGGTGCTGCATCACCAGCCAGCTCTCGCTCCAGCACAGGATCGTCGTCTCCAGCCGGAACGGCCGGAACAGCCTGACCTCGCGGCGGAAGCGGATCGTGCCGGCGTTCACGACCGGCACCCAGCGATGCTTCAGCACCGCGCGCCACAGCCCCGAGCGCAGCATCAGGTCGGTGCGGCCGAGATCCATCAGCGTCCAGTAGCGGCCATTGTTCATGTGCAGGCTGGTGTCGAGGTCGTGCGGCCAGACCCGGAAGGGCAGGACGGAGGCTTCCCCCGGCAGAGACAGGCGCGGCCGGAAGGCCGTGGTGAGCAGCAGCCAGAGCAGGCGGAGCCAGAGATTCATCGCGGTGTCGTGTCCGGGGTCGTGGCGTGTCGAGCGAGGGTTCTAGCGCCAGGAGCGGCGCTGTCGATATCCTTGTCATCGCGGCACGCTTGGCTGCATGTCCGGACGGAATCGATTCGACAGGACGCCATATGCCCACGCTCCACGTCTCGTCGCTGGCGCGGCTCCACGACACCGTGGAGACGGTGCAGGCGAGCCATCTCGTCACGCTGATCAACGTCGCGACCAGGGTCGAGCGGCCTGCCAGCATCGCGGAAGACCGCCATCTCTTCCTGGGCATGTCCGACATCGCCGCCCCGATGGACGGGCATGTCGTCCCGGCGGAAGAGCATGTCGAGCGCTTCCTGCGCTTCGTGCGCGACTGGGACCGCGCCGCTCCGATGGTGATCCATTGCTGGGCCGGGATCAGCCGCTCGACGGCCGCCGCCTACATCGCCGCCTGCGCGCTCGCGCCGATGCGCGACGAGGAGGAGATCGCCGAGGCACTGCGCGCCGCCTCGCCTTCGGCGACGCCCAATTCGCGGCTGGTCGCGCTGGCCGATGCGAACCTCGGACGCGATGGGCGGATGAGCCGCGCCATCGCCCGGATCGGGCGCGGTGCCGACGCGTTTGAGGGGGAGCCATTCCGGCTCGACCTGGGCTGAACGATAGGTGGGCGGCAAACCAGAGCGACAGCATCATGCAGGCTTTTGTGCAGACGTCGCCGAATTGCGCGCTGCAGCAAAAAATCGATGCAGAAAATTGCTTGCGTCGCGCATTCTTTGCGACGAAGCATCGCGGCAAAGGGATTTGCCGACACTATGACGATCGAACTCGATTCCCGCGACCGCTCGATCCTGCGCATCCTGCAGGCCGATGGGCGCATCACCAATTCGGACCTCGCCGAGAAGGTGCATCTGTCGCCCTCGGCCTGCCTGCGCCGTGTGCGCCAGCTCGAGGAGAGCGGGCTGATTCGCGGCTATGCGATGATGCTCGACGACAAGATCGCGGGCTTTCCCGGCACCGCCTTCGTCTTCGTCACGCTCGACCAGCAGGGCCGCGCCTCGCTGGAGGGGTTCGAGCTGGCGGTGAAGACCCTGCCCGAGGTGCTGGAATGCCACCTGCTCGCCGGTGCGCACGACTATCTGATGCGGGTGATCTATCGCGACAGCGCCGATTTCGAGCGCATCCATACCGACATCCTGACGCAGCTCCCCGGCGTCACCCGCGTGCAATCGACGTTGACGCTGCGCACGATCAAGAAGACCTCGGCGCTGCCGGTGTGACGAGGCCGCTTTGCGGTTGCGACGCGGGGCGCGCCGGCTGATAGACTGCGCCCAAACAGGAATCACGCCGTGCCCGACTCGAACACCGCCGCCAATGCCGATGTTGCCGCCCTGCCCTTCGAGGCGGCGCTGAAGGAACTCGAGACGATCGTCGCCAAGCTCGAGCGCGGCGACGTCGCGCTCGAGGAATCGATCGACATCTACACCCGCGGCGAGGCACTGAAGGCCCGCTGCGACGCCCTGCTGAAGCAGGCGGAAGCGCGGATCGAGAAGATCACGCTCGGCGCGGACGGGAAGCCGACGGGCGTGACGGCGCTGGATGTGGACAAGTAGGCTGTTCGACCGAGGAGGACTTCCGCATGTCAGAGATGCCGGCCGAAGACCCGATCCTCGGAGACGCCCGCTCCTGTCAGGCGATCGAGCAGGTGATCGTGCCGCGCGCGCGGGATCTCGGCGGGTTCTCGGTGCGTCGCGCTTTGCCCTCGATCGGGCGAAAAATGGTCGGGCCGTTCATCTTCTTCGACCAGATGGGGCCGGCCGAGTTTTTGCTCGGCGAAGGCATCGATGTCCGCCCCCATCCGCATATCGGGCTCTCGACCGTCACCTACCTCTTCGATGGCGAGATCATGCACCGGGATTCGCTGGGCACCGCGCTGGCGATCAGGCCGGGTGCGGTCAATCTGATGACGGCGGGGCGCGGCATCGTCCATTCCGAGCGCACCGGCGCCGAAGAGCGGCTCAAGGCGCCAAAACTCTACGGCATCCAGGCGTGGCTCGCTCTGCCAAAGACGCATGAGGAAAATGCGCCGGAGTTCGTCCACCACGCTGCGCCCGAACTGCCGCGCATCGTCGAGGGCGGCAAGCGCATCAGCCTGATCATGGGCCAGGCCTATGGTCAGACCTCGCCGGTGAAATTCCCGTGGGACGTGCTCTATGCCGAGGCCGTGCTCTCGCCCGGCGCGATCCTGCCTCTCGACGCCGATCATGAGGAGCGCGCGGTCTACATCGTCTCAGGCAAGATCGACATCGCCGGCGACGAATTCTCCGCAGGCCAGTTGCTGATCTTCAAGCCGGGCGACCGCATCTCGATCATGGCGCTCGACCATAGCCGGCTGATGCTGGTCGGCGGCGAGCCAATGGACGGCCCCCGCCACATCTGGTGGAACTTCGTCTCCTCCTCGAAGGAGCGCATCGACCAGGCCAAGGCCGAATGGAAAGCCGGCCGTTTCGACACCGTGCCCGGCGACGAGGCGGAGTTCATCCCGCTGCCGGAGGGGTGAGAACTCTCTCCGGCATCGTCCTCAACCCCGGCATCACTGATGCCACGATCGCCAGTGTCGAGAGGGCGAACAGGCCGACCGGCAGCCACATCGCCGCCTGCAGTCCGAACCATTCACCGGCGAAGCCGCCGGCCAGCGCGCCGAGCGGCCGCATGCCGTACATCGCGGTCGTCAGCGTCGCGCTGACTCGGCCAAGCAGATCGGGCGGCGTCACCGCCTGGCGCAGGCTGGTCTGGGTGATGAACCAGAGGATCGGGCCGAAGCCGAGCAGCAGGAAGGCGAAGCCCAGCGCCGGCACGCCGAGCGCGGGCGGGGCGAGCGCCAGCGCGCCGACACCAAGCAGCGAGACGGCTGGGCCGAAGACCAGCAGCGCCCCGGTCGGCAACTTCGCGATCAGCGTCGGGCCAAGGAGCGCGGCGAGGATCGAGCCGACGCCGGCGATCGAGGAGGCGAGGCCGATCATCGCCGGCTCCAGCAGCAATACGCGCGCCGCATAGGGCGCGAACAGCGCCAGAAAGGCGAAGAAGGCGAGGTTCCAGGCGATGGCGCAGAGCGCGATCGGCCGGAGATAGGGATGGCGCGCGACGAAGGCTGCACCCTCGGCGACGGCGCGGTGCAGGGGCAAGCGCGGCTGCGGCGGCGGCGCGTCGCCCGGCAGGCGGCCCGCCGTGAGCAGGATGGCGAGGCCGACGGCCGCGCAGATGCCGAGGCCGAGCGAGCCCGCGCCGCGCGCCACCGCCCAGCCTGCGATCAGCGGCGAGGCGAAGCTCAGCAGCGCGCGGCCGAGTTCGAGCCGGCCATTGGCGCGCGGCAGCTCCGGCACGGCCACCATGCGCGGCAGCAGCACGAAGATCGACAGCGCGATCACGACCGGGCCGGCCGCCGCAAGAAAGGTCGAGAGCGCCAGCGCAAAACCGATCTGGCCAAGGCCGAGCAGAGCCGCACCGAGCGCGGAGCCCGCCAGCATCAACCCGCCGCCGAGCCGGATCAGCGCGCGAGGCGCAACGCGATCGGCGAAGACGCCCGCTGGCAGCGAGATCAGCAGCCATGCCGCCGATTGCGCCGCGACCAGCAGGCCGACGAGGCGCGGGCTTGCGCCGGCCTCGGTCGCCGCCAGCGAGATGGTATCGAGCGCCAGCTTGTCGGCGAATTGCGCCAGAACGCCGGTGAGCAGCAGGGCTGCGGGGAGCGGAGCGGACATGGCTGGGGTTCCTGCTTGCGTGATCCGCAAGCTCTCCCATCACAATCCGTCCTGACCCACCCGATTCCTGTGCCGGTTCACGCCACCATCGGCGGCAGGCGCAGATGGTGGTCGCTCGCCTGCTGCAGCGCCCAGCCGATGCGAAGCGCGGTCGCCTCCTGATAGCCCGGGCAACAGATCTGCAGCGACAGCGGGAGTCCCCCGGCCGTGAAGCCGTTGGGCAGCGAGAGCGCGCACATTTCGAGGAAGTTGCCGAAGCGGGTGAAGCGCGAGGGGAAGACCATCTGGTCGACATCGGCCAACCTGATTGCCGGCGTCGGCGTGGTCGGCGTCAGCAGCGCATCGATGCCGTCCATGGCGTTCGCCATCACCAGCTTGTCCAGCTGTTGCCGCCGCTTGGTCGCGAGATAGTCCTGCGCCGAGACAGTCTTGCCAGCGAGGACGCGCGGCCGCACGGCCTCGTCGAGCTGTGCAGCGGGATCATCGACCAGTTCGCGGTCGAAGAAATAGGCCTCAGACGCCGTCACCGCCTGCGCCCCGACGAAATCTCCCAGCAGGAACGGCAGCCTGATCTCGACGATCTCCGCTCCGAGCTGGGCGAGCAGGTCGAGCGAACGGTCGTAGGCCGAGAGCACATCGGCGTCGCAGCCGGCGCGTTCGGCCTCGGGCATGCGCGCGATGCGCAGACCCCGCACGCCGCGTCGCATGACGGGCAACGGGTCTTCGGGCGCGACGCCGCGCGTATTAGGATCGAGGGGGTCGGGGCCCTGCAGCACATTGTAGAGCAGCGCCACGTCCTCGACGTCTCGCGCCATCGGGCCGGGCGTGTCGAGCGTGGTCGAAAGCGGCAGGATGCCCGACGTCGGGATGCGGCCGATCGTGGCCTTCAGCCCGGTCAACCCGCAATAGGAGGCCGGCAGTCTGACCGAGCCGCCGGTGTCGGTGCCGATCGCCCAGGGCGCAAGCCGGGCCGCGACCGCGACGCCCGAGCCGCTCGAGGAGCCGCCGGGCGTGCGCGGATCGACGCCGTCCCACGGGTTCCAGGGCGTGCCCATATGCTGGTTGGTGCCCCAGCCGCCATAGGCGAACTCGACCGTATGGGTCTTGCCGAGCACGATCATGCCCTGCGAAATCATCCGCCGCGCGATCGTGGCCGTCACGGTCGAGCGGCGCTGCCGCCACATTGCCGAGCCGCCGGTGGTGATGCGGCCTTCCAGCTCGATCAGATCCTTCAGCGCCACCGGCACGCCATGCAGCGGCCCGACGGCGTGGCCGGATCGGATCGCCTTGTCGGCGCCCTCGGCCGCGAGCCTGGCGTCCATGCCGTAGACGGCGACGAAAGCCTGCAGCTTCGGCTCGAACCGGTTGATCCGGCTCAGCAGGGCGTCGACGACATCGACGGGCGAGACGCGTTTCGCGGCGATCTCCCGCGCCAGGACATGCGCCGGCGCGAGTGCGAGATCGGTCGGCATCGGCGAGGCATCGTTCATGGCGTCACTGCAGGCTGACCAAGGTGAGATCGACGAACCAGGATTGCGGCGAGACGAAGCCCTTGACCTTGGGCGACATGGCGCGCGGGTTCAGGTCGTGGACGATATAGAGCCAGGGCGGATTGTCGACCAGGCGCTCATGGGCGATCGCGGTCTGCTCGGCGATCAGCTTCGGGTCAGTCGCGGTGGCGAGCCTCGCGAAAGCCGCCTCGAAGATGTCGTCCTTCCAGTTGGCGAAGTTGAAGCCGTTGGGCGGCGCGCCGGCGGCCGCGAAATAGCGCGCCATCACGCCGACATCCGAGGAGGGCGAGCTGACATTCAGGCTCAGCGCGCCGCCGAGGCTCGGCGCATCGGGCAGCGCGCGCATGCTGTTCAGCAGCACCTGCCATTCCGTGACGTTGAACTCGACATTGACGCCACAGGCCTCCTTCAAGCTCGCCTGCATGAATTCGTTCATCGGCAGCGGCGACATCTGGCCCGAGCCGGAGGTCGAGATCATCACCTTGAACGACAACGGCTTCTGCGGGCCGAAGCCGGCCTGCGCCAGCAGCGCCTTGCCCTTGGCCGGATCGAATGTGTAGCGATTGACCGGCTTGCCGAAGTTCGGATCGCTCGCCTTGAGCCAGCCTACGGAAGGCTCGGCCGTACCGTTGAGCAGTTCGACGAGGCCGGCGCGGTCGACGCAATAGTTCAGCGCCTGACGGACGCGCACATCCTTGAACGGGCTGTTGGTCGCGCCAATGCTGAAGAACCACGGCCAGAGATGGGGATAGGAGCCGGTGACGATCTGGAAGCCGGCCTGCTTCAGCGAGGGCAGCCCGTCGGCCGGCGGCACTTCGATCCAGTCGACCTGGCCCGAGCGCAGCGCCGCCATCCGCGCCGTCGCCTCCGGAATCGGCTGCAGCACGATTTTCTCGACCTTGGCCTTCTTGGCCGCGTCCCAGTAGCCGTCATGGCGGGCGAGTTCGACGCGCTCGCGCGGCACGACGTTGGTGATGCGGAACGGCCCGGTGCCGGCGGCCGGCAGCGTCGCGACCTTGGCCCAGTCCTTACCGGCCCTCTCGAAGGAGGCAGGCGAGGTGAACAGGATGTAGACCGCCATATAGGGGAAATAGGAGGCGGCCTGCGTCGTCGTCATGGAGACGGTGTGGTCGTCGATCTTTTTATAGGTGCCCATCACCGGAATGCGGGCGCGGGTGATACCGGCGGCGGGCGGCTCGAACTGGGCCGAATCCTTGTTGAAATAGCGCTCCAGATTCCAGATCACCGCGTCCGCGTTGAAGTCCGCGCCGTCGTGGAACTTCACGCCCCGGCGCAGATGGAAGATCCAGGTCTTCGGGTCGTCGGCCGCCTGCTCCCAGCGCTCGGCGAGGCCCGGGCGCAGCGTCGCGAGCTGGTCGGTGCGGGTCAAATCCCACAGCATCAGCGATTCGAAGATCGGATAACCGAGGAAGCGCATGCCCTCGAAGCCGTTGTTGGGCAGCCCCGTCGCGGTCGGGATGTCCGACGCCGTCATGCCTATGCGCAGGGTCTGGGCGCCGGCCTGCAGCGGCGCGAGCAGCGCGCCCGCTAAGGCGGCAAGCGAGAGCGACCTGACGAGGCGGCGCAGCATGGAACGGCGTCGGGACGGGCTCGGCATCGGATGCTCCTGCGTAACCGTGTTGGGTTCGGGCCGAACTCAGCAAGTTCCGGGCCAGATTCGACTTGAAAGCCCGAGGCGAGCCCAGCCCAACTGCTGCGTCAAGAGGCGTAAGTCTCGCGACCTTGTGCGCGACCTTGCCGATGAGATAGACCGGCACTGTGACGAAGCGCCCACAGACCCCCCTCCTCGACCGCATCCGGACGCCCGACGAGCTGCGCAAGCTCCCGGACGGCGATTTGCGCCAGCTCGCCGACGAGTTGCGGCTGGAAACGATCGACGCGGTCTCCGTGACGGGCGGCCATCTTGGCGCGGGGCTGGGCGTGGTCGAGCTGACGGTCGCGCTTCATCACGTGTTTGAGACGCCCCGCGACCGGCTGATCTGGGATGTCGGCCACCAGGCCTATCCCCACAAGATCCTGACCGGCCGGCGCGACCGTATCCGGACATTGCGCCAGGGCGGCGGACTTTCCGGATTCACCCGGCGTTCGGAGAGCGAGTACGATCCGTTCGGCGCGGCCCATTCCTCGACGTCGATCTCGGCGGGGCTCGGCATGGCGGTGGCGCGCGATCTCGGGGCCAAGCCCAACAATGTCGTGGCGGTGATCGGCGACGGGGCAATGTCGGCCGGCATGGCCTACGAGGCGATGAACAATGCCGGTGCGCTCGGCTCGCGGCTGATCGTCATCCTCAACGACAACGACATGTCGATCGCGCCTCCCGTGGGCGCGATGTCGGCCTATCTGGCGCGGCTCGTCTCGGGGCGGACCTACCGGTCGATCCGCGAGATCGCCAAGCATCTGGCCGAGCGGCTGCCGCGCTTCTTCCACGACAAGGCCAAGCGCACGGAAGAATATGCGCGCGGCTTCTGGACCGGCGGCACGCTGTTCGAGGAGCTCGGCTTCTACTATGTCGGGCCGATCGACGGGCACAATCTTGACCATCTCCTTCCCGTGCTGCGCAATGTCCGCGACGCCGGCAACGGCCCGATCCTCGTCCATGTCGTGACGCAGAAGGGCAAGGGCTATGCGCCCGCCGAGGCGACCGCCGACAAGTATCACGCCGTGGTGAAGTTCGACCCTGTCACAGGCCAGCAGGCCAAGGCCCCGGCCAATGCGCCGAGCTATACGGGCGTCTTCGCCAATGCGCTGATCAAGGAGGCGCGCAAGGACGAGCGCATCGTCGCCGTGACCGCCGCCATGCCGTCGGGAACCGGGCTCGACGCCTTCGGCAAGGAGTTTCCGGCCCGCACCTTCGATGTCGGCATCGCCGAGCAGCATGCGGTGACCTTCGCGGCGGGGCTGGCGACCGAGGGCTACAAGCCGTTCTGCGCGATCTATTCGACCTTTATGCAGCGCGCTTACGACCAGATCGTCCATGACGTCGCGATCCAGAAGCTGCCGGTGCGCTTCGCGCTCGACCGGGCGGGGCTCGTCGGCGCCGACGGCGCGACCCATGCCGGGGCCTTCGACGTCGCCTATCTCGCCTGCCTGCCCGACATGGTGGTGATGGCCGCCGCCGACGAGGCGGAGCTGACCCATATGGTCGCCACTGCGGCTGCCTTCGAGGAAGGCCCGATCGCCTTCCGCTATCCGCGCGGCGAGGGCGTCGGCGTCGAGTTGCCGCAAGCGGGCTCAGCCCTCGAGATCGGCCGGGGCCGCGTCGTCCGCGAGGGCACGCGTGTGGCGCTGCTGTCGCTTGGCACGAGGCTGGCCGAATGCCTGCTCGCGGCCGAACAACTCGGCCAGCGCGGGCTCCCGACCACAGTCGCCGACGCGCGCTTCGCCAAGCCGCTCGACGAGGCGCTGATCCTGCGGCTCGCCCGCGAGCACGAGATCCTGGTCACGGTCGAGGAGGGCTCCGTCGGCGGCTTCGGCAGCCATGTGCTGCACTTGCTGGCGCGCACCGGACTGCTCGACGGCGGCTTGAAGGTTCGCACGCTGACGCTGCCCGACGTCTTCCAGGAGCACGACAAGCCCGACGCGATGTATGCCAAGGCCGGCCTCGACGCCGCCGGCATCGTGCGCACAGTCGAGACCGCGCTCGGCGCGCAGAGTGTGGTCCGGCGCGCTTGAGTCTGTCACTCACTTGAAGCGCCGCCCGGTCCCCTTCCCCCCGCTTGCGGTGGGGAGGGGGCGGAGAGCGGCACGCCCTGAAGTGTTCGGAGTTCGCCGATGAAGAGCCGGGCCGATCAGTTGCTCGTCGAGCTTGGCCTGTTCGAGAGCCGGGCGCGGGCGCAGGCGGCGATCGCGGCCGGGCTCGTCAGCGCCGATGGTGCGGTGGTGCGAAAAGCCTCCGAGATGGTGGCGCGCAAGGCCGCCATCGTCGCCCAGGCCCCCCATCCTTACGTCTCGCGCGGCGGGCTCAAGCTGAAGGCGGCGCTCGACGCTTTCGGGATCGACCCGGCCGGTCAGCTCTGCCTCGATGTCGGCGCCTCGACGGGGGGATTCACCGACGTGCTGCGCGGCGGCGGCGCGACTCAGGTGATCGCTGTCGATGTCGGCCGCGACCAGCTCCACCCCAGCCTTCGCGGCGATACGCGGGTGCTGAGTCTGGAAGCGCAGGACATTCGCACCCTGTCGCCCGACGCGCTGCCGGGCCAGCCGGGCTTCGCCTGCATCGATGTGAGCTTCATCTCGCTGAAGCTCGTGCTGCCGGCGGTGGCGGCGCTGCTTGCGCCGGAAGCCGCGCTGGTCGCGCTCATCAAGCCGCAATTCGAGGCCGGCCGCGCCGCGCTGAAGAAGGGCGTGGTGCGCGACGAGGCGGTCCACGCGGCGGTCTGCGCGGAGATCGTCGCCGTGCTGGCGGTGCTAGGCTTTGCGGCGTCGGGGCCGATTCCCTCCCCGATCGAGGGCGGCGACGGCAATCGCGAGTTTCTGATCGGCGGGCGCAGGCCGGGCTGAGGCCGCGTTCAGGCGAACAGCGCGTCGATTTCGTCCTGCAGGTCGCGACCGCCGGCGGCCGCGACATCGAGCGCGCCGTTGGCGTTGATGAACTGCGTCGCGCGGCCGATCAGCTTGCGCAGCGCCTCGCTCGCGACATCGACGATCGGTGTAGGATCCTGCTCGGGCGGAAGTTCGGCGAGCAGCGCCGTGACGGTCGAGACCAGCCGGTTCATCGAGACGCAAAGCGCCTCGAACGCCTTGCGGAAAGCGGGATCGAGCCGCTCATAGGCGGCGAGCGCCGACGCCGTGCAGCGCAGTTGCGACGCCTCGAAATGCTCGCGGTAGCTGGTAGCGCGCCAGGCCTTCAGATCTTCGACGATGCCCGGGTCCATCGGAACCAGTTCGAGCAGCATCAGCGCTTCGCCATAGCGGTTGAGATAGTCGGTCGAGAGCTGCGGCGTCGCTGTCGCGACGGGCGCATCCTCCACGGCAATGCTCATCGCTCTCAGCGCGGAGACGGTCATCATGAACCTCGAAAATCGCGGCCACTATGCTTGGCGAAAGACAAAGAAAGTGTTGATCGGCGGGTTCGATGCTTCCATATCCGCCTGATGTGCGGTCGCTACGCCATCACTTTGCCGCCGGACGCCATGCGGGCGATGTTCGGTTATCGGCAGCAACCGAACTTCCCGCCGCGCTACAACATCGCGCCGACGCAGCCCGTGCCGGTCGTCCGCAACCATGACGGAGAGCGGCAGTTCGTTTTGATGCGCTGGGGTTTCATCCCGGCCTGGGTGAAGGATCCGAAGACCTTCCCGCTCGTGATCAACATCCGGGGCGAGAGCGCGGCCGAAAAGCCCTCTTTCCGGGCGGCGCTGTCGCGGCGGCGTTGCCTGATGCCGGCCGATGGATTCTATGAGTGGCACCGCATCGGCACAGGCCGGCAGGGCGAGAACCGCGCCTATCTCTTCCGCCGGCCCGACCGGGGCCTGTTCGCCTTCGCGGCGCTGTGGGAGACGTGGCATTCGCCCGACGGCTCCGAGATCGACACGGTCGCGCTGGTCAACGGCCCTGCCAATGGACTGATGTCGGCGATCCATGAGCGCTGCCCGGTGATCGTCGATCCGGCCGACCATGACGCATGGCTCGATCCGCAGAGCGAGGGCAAGCATGTTGCAGCCCTGCTGAGGCCGCCCCCTGACGATCTGCTGGAGATGGTGCGGATCGGCAGCGCGGTGAACAAGGTCGCCCATGACGGGCCGGAGATACAGGAGCCTTTCGGCGCAGCGGCTGAAAAGCCGCCTGCTCCGGTGCGGGCGGCCCGGCGGCCGTCGGGAGACGATCAGGGCAGCCTGTTTTGATGCAATCTCAGGTATCTGCCTGGGCGATGCCGAATTTCTGCTTGAGCTGGGCGCGATCCATGCAGCTCACATCGTAGCTGACCTGCCGTCCCTTGAAGCCCTCGCGCTTGCCGAATTCCTTCGTCATCGCGGCGGTGATGTCGTCGATGCGGGCCTCGCAGGCCTCGACCGTCGTAAAAGCCAGTTCGCTGACATGGGCGGCCGTGCAATTGGGCTCGCCCGCGACGCAGGCGACGATGACCATGGTGAACGCATCCATCAGGCGGCTCCCGTATTTGGCTATTCGTTACGACAGGCTCGGCCAACATGGTTAACCGCGCCTTAAAGGCCCCCCAAGCCATCCCAGCAAGATCGACGCCAACCCCTGCCGCGTCGGATCGGCAATGCCCTGCCATGCAGCAACCACACGTCCTGCAGACGCAAATGGCGTGGGAACGCCCCTGCCCGCCCCGACGATCTGTGCTCTGATCGCGGCACGCGCGCACAACCGGGGACAGATACGATGCATGGCCGCCGACCGACGATGAGCTCCCTGCACGGCATGGTCGCCGCCGCCCATCCGCTCGCGGCGCAGGCCGGCGCGCGGCTGCTGGCGCAGGGCGGCAACGCCTTCGATGCGGCAGCCGCCACGGCGGCGGCGCTCAACGTGGTCGAGCCCTTCATGTCGAGCCTTGCGGGCATGGGCTCGGCGACGATGTGGGTCGCCGCGGAAAGCCGGGTGCGCGTGCTCGATTTCGTGCCCCCGATCCAGGCGAGCTTTCAGCCGGAGCGCTTCAGCAAGCGCTCGGACCTCGAACGCGGCGCGCAGGCGGTCGCAATGCCGGGCAATCTCGCGGGATGGTGCGAGATCGCCCGGACCTATGGCCGCAAGCCGCTGGCCGACATCCTCGCCCCGGCGATCGCGCTGGCGCGGGACGGCTTCCCGCTGGCGGAGTTCGGCGTCGCGGAATTCAACGAGCAGGCGCCGCTGCTGGAGGCCTATCCCGAACTCTATCCGACTTTCGCGGAGGTCTATCTACCCGATGGCGGACCCGTGACGCTGGGGCAGCTTCTGCGCCAGCCCGACCTCGCGCGGACGCTGTCCGGGATCGCCGCCAACGGCCCTGACCATCTTTATCGCGGCGCGCTCGGCCAGCGCATCGTCGATCATCTCGCATCGCTCGGCGGCACGATCACGATGGCCGATCTGGCGGCCGTGCAGGCGCGCTGGCGCGAGCCGCTCGTCGCGTCCTATGGCGGCCGGGCCATCCATGTGCCGCCGCCGGCCTGCGAGGCGTTCCAGTTCCTGCTCTCGCTGCGCATCCTCGACGGCGTCGATCTCGGGGCCCTGACCAAGGACGGGCCGGACCATCTCGACCTCGTCTACCGCGCCATCCGTCTCGCCGCCGGCGTGCGCATCGCCAACAACAATCCCGCGCCGGAGAAGCTCGCCGAAATCCTGTCCGAGCCTTTCGTGGAGACGTTACGAGCCCGTCTGCACGACGGAAAGCCGGTCACCGGCCCGACCGAGCAGTGGACGCCGCAGGACGGCGAGGATCCGGCCCACACCACCTCGCTCTCGATCGGCGACAGCGAGGGCAACCTGATCTGCATCACCAACAGCATCGGCAGCCCCTTCGGCAGCGGCGTCGTGGTGCCGGGCACTGGCCTGTGCCTCAACAACTTCCTGTACTGGGCCGACGTCCAGCCCGACAGCCCCAACCGCTCGAAGGCAGGTTCCGAACTGCCGATGTGCATGTCGCCCAGCATCTCCACAAAAGACGGCAAGCCCGTGCTCGCGCTCGGCACGCCGGGCTCCTACGGCATCCTACAGACTCAAGTGCAGGCGATGGTGCAGCATCTGGATTTCGGGCTGCCGCTGCAGGCCGCGATCGAGGCTCCACGCGCGCGGCTCTGGGACGGGCGCTTCATCCAGGCCGAGAACCGCATCGCGCCGGAGACGATCGCGGAGCTAGTCGCGCGCGGCCATGCCATCGAGGCCTTCGATGTCGGCTGGACGATGAAATGCGGCGGCATGCAGGCGGTATCGCGTGATCCTGAGACCGGAGTGATGACAGGCGCGGCCGATCCGAGGCGGGACGGGTATGTGGCTACGCCGTGAGGCGGCTGTCAGCACGCCCTGAGCGGAGAATGCTTTTCTCTCCACCGGCATCGAATTAGAACATTATTCCCGATTGCCGATCCCACCCAGCAACCCGAAGCGACGACATGACGACCAACCCCGATTTCGATCTGCCGATCGACCGACGCGGCACGCATTCGGCCAAATGGGACATGATGGAGGCCAGTTACGGCGTCTCGCCCGCGGACGGCATCGCCATGTGGGTCGCCGACATGGACTTCAAGCCGCCTGCTTGCGTGCAGACGGCGCTGGAGGACATGGCCCGGCACGGCGTCTATGGCTATTTCGGCGACGACAGGGCAAGCCGCGACGCCATCCGCTGGTGGATGAAGACGCGCCATGGCTGGGAGGTCGAACCGGCCGCGATCTTCACCACCCACGGGCTGGTCAACGGCACAGCGCTCTGCGTCGAGGCCTATACCAAACCCGGCGACGGCGTCGTGCTGATGACACCGGTCTACCACGCCTTTGCGCGCATCGTGAAAGCCTGCGGCCGGCACGTGGTGGAATGCCCGCTCGCGCTCGACGAGGGCCGCTATGTCCTCGATATCGCCGGCTGGGACACCCGTATGACGGGCACCGAGTCGATGCTGATCCTGTGCTCGCCGCATAATCCGGGCGGACGGGTCTGGACCCGCGAGGAGCTGCGCGCGATCGCCGATTTCTGCGTAAGGCACGATCTTATGCTGGTCTCAGACGAGATCCATCACGACCTGCTGATGCCCGGCCACAAGCACACCGTCATGCCGCTCGCCGCGCCCGACATCCTCGACCGGCTGGTGATGATGACGGCGACGACCAAGACCTTCAACATCGCAGGCGCGCATATCGGCAACGTCATCATCCCGCATGAGGGCCTGCGCGCGCCGTTCCAGGCGCGGATGAACGCGCTCGGCATCTCGCCGAACTCGTTCGGCATGATGATGGCGGCGGCCGCCTACAGCGAGGACGGCGCGGCCTGGGTCGATCAGCTCACGGCCTATCTCGACGGCAACCGACGCCTGTTCGACGAGGCCGTGAACGCGATTCCGGGTGTCCGCTCGATGCCGCTGGAGGCGACCTATCTCGCCTGGGTCGATTTTTCGGGCACCGGCATGACGCCAAAGGAATTCACCGCCCGCATCGAGAAGCAGGCGCGCATCGCGGCCAATCACGGTCCGAGCTTCGGGCTCGGCGGCGACAGCTTCCTGCGCTTCAACCTCGCGACGCCGCGGGCCGTGGTAGCCGAGGCCGCCGCGCGGCTGCGGGAGGCCTTCGCCGATCTGCAATAGGTCGGCAGCGGCAGAACGCCAGTTCCAACGCAAGCGACCAAAATCACGTCAAACTGTTGGAACTCAGCCTGCCAGCACTGCGCCCGGATTCAGGATGCCGTGCGGATCGAGCGTCGCCTTGAGCGTCCGCATCAGCGCGAGCTCGACCGGGTCCTTCACGCCCGGCAGCAGGTCGCGCTTGAGCCGGCCGATGCCATGCTCGGCCGAGATCGAGCCATGCAGATCGCTGACGATGGCGTGGACGGCTGCGTTCATCTCGCTCCAGCGGGCGATGTAGCCCGCCTTGTCCGCGCCGACCGGCTGGCTGACGTTGAAGTGGATGTTGCCGTCGCCCATATGGCCGAACGGAACCGGCCGGCAGCCGGGCACCATCGCGGTCACCACCTCGCAGGCGCGGGCGATGAACGCTGGCACGGCATGCAGCGGCACCGAAACGTCGTGCTTGATCGAGCCACCCTCATGGGTCTGCACCTCCGAAAGCATCTCGCGCAGCTTCCAGAAATCGGCGCGCTGGGCGAGCGAGCCGGCAAGCGCCGCATCGGTGACGAGGCCCTGCTCCAGCGCCTCGCCCAGAAACGCCTCGGCCGCCTCGTCGAGCCCGGCCGGCGACTGCGAGGACAACTCCATCAGCACATACCAGGGCGAGGGCTCCGACAGCGGATCGCGCGTGCCCGAGGCGTGGCGCAGGACCATCTCGATGCAAAAGCGCGACATCAGCTCGAAGGTGGTGACAATGCCGCCGGCCCCGGCTTTGGCGGCATTCAGCAGCGCCAGCGCCGCCTCGGGGCTCGGCACGGCGAGGAAGGCCGTGGCGCGCGCGGCGGGCAGCGGGAAGAGCTTGAGCACAGCCGCCGTGATGATGCCGAGCGTCCCCTCCGCGCCGATGAAAAGGTTCTTCAGGTCGTAGCCGGTGTTGTCCTTGCGCAAGCTGCGCAACCCGTTCCATATCCGGCCGTCAGCCAGCACGACCTCCAGACCCATGCAGAGCTCGCGCGCATTGCCATAGGCCAGCACGGCCGTGCCGCCGGCGTTGGTCGAGAGATTGCCGCCGATGGTGCACGAGCCTTCCGAGGCCAGCGAAAGCGGGAACAGCCGTCCGGCGGCCTCGGCCGCGTCTTGGGCGCGCTGGAGAGTGACGCCGGCCTCGACCGTCATCGTGTCGCTGTCGGCATCGACCGAGCGGACCTTGTCGAGCCGCTGAAGCGACAGGACGATCTCGCGGCCCTCCGCGATCGGGATCTGGCCGCCGACGAGGCCGGTGTTGCCGCCCTGGGGCACCAGCGTCGTCCCCGTCGCGGCCGCGAGCTTCACCAGCGCCGCGACCTCCGCCGTCGAACCGGGCCGGACCACGGCGCGGGCCGTGCCGCGGAACAGGTCCCGCCATTCCTTCAGGTAGGGGACCATGGCGTCGGCCTGCGTGACGAGGTTTTTCGCACCGACGATCGCCGCCATCTGCTCGAGGATATCGTTGCTCATCGGTCCTCCGGAGATCAACGCCTGCCTAGGCGCCTGAACACGCCGACCAGTTCGATATGGGCGGAATAGCGGAACTGGTCGACCGGCGTGACGCCCTCCAGCGCATAGCCGCCCGCGATCAGGATCGCGGCGTCGCGTGCGAAACTGCCGACATCACAGGAGACGTAGATCACGGTTGCGACAGTCGAGGCCGCGAGACGCCGGCTTTGCGCCTCCGCGCCGGCGCGCGGCGGATCGAGCACCACGACATCGAAGGATTTCAGCTCGTGCTCCAGCAACGGCCGCCTGAACAGGTCGCGCGTTTCCGTCGTGATCGGCTTCAGCCCCTGTGTCAGGCTGGCGGCGCGCGTCAGCGCCACCATCGCCGCCTTGTCGCTCTCGACCGCATGAACCTGCATGCGCTCGGCCAGCCGAAAAGCGATCGGCCCGCAGCCGGAGAACAGATCGGCGGCGCGCTTGCCCCTTTTGGGCAGGGCGGCCAGCACGAGCGAAGCGATCGTCTCCTCGCCCGTGACCGTGGCCTGCAGGAAGCTGCCGGGCGCGGGCGCAACCATCGCCTTGCCCATTCGCTGCTGCGGCGGGCGGCGCTCGACGACGATCTCGCCATGCATCGACAGCCGGGCAAGATCGAGCCGTTCGGCCGCGTCCGTCAGCGAGAGCCGCAGCTTGTCGCCGGCCGGGCCATGTCCGCGGATATCGACGTCGAGCCCGGCGTCGGACGCCGTGATCTGGATGTCGAGCGGCTTGTTGGATTGCCCGAGCCGGTTGGCGAGAAGCTGCGCGACGGCCGGCCCGCGGGCGAGGCCTGGGCTGAGCACCGGGCAGGATTCGACGGCGACGAGATCATGCGTGCGGGCCGCCATGAAGCCGACCATCATGCCGAGCCCTTCGCGACGGGCGTGAAATGTGACGCGGCGGCGGCCTTGGCCATGGGCATCGACCGCATCGGCGACCGGGGCCTCGATTCCGGCGCGCTCCAGTGCGGTGACGACCTGCTGGCGCTTCCAGGCGCAATAGAGCGCTTCGTCCATGTGCTGGGCGGCGCAGCCGCCGCAGCGCGTGAACAGCGGGCAGATCGCGGCGATACGCGAGGAGGCCGGCGCAATGATCTCGACGAGCTGGCCGCGCTCGCCGTCGCGCACGACGCGGACGGTCTCGCCCGGCAGCGCGTAAGGCACGAACACCGGTCCATCGGGCGCCTCGGCGATACCGTCGCCGCGCTGGCCGAGCCGGGCAATGGCGAGGGTCTCGTTCATGGCGAGCCGGCGTTCAGGCACGGGTTTTTCGGCAAGGGGCATGCGCGGACTGACTGGTGATTTGTCGGAAGGTTTGGCCTATCAGGTCGGAGCCAAACAGGGAAATTTCGACATGACCATCCGCAATGGCGTCATCGAGGCGATCGGCAACACGCCCCTGATCAAGCTCCGGCGCGCCTCGGCCGAGACCGGCTGCGCCATCCTCGGCAAGGCCGAGTTCATGAACCCCGGCCAGTCGGTCAAGGACCGCGCCGCGCTCGCCATCATCCGCGACGCCGAGCGGCGCGGTGCCTTGCGGCCCGGCGGCGTCATCGTCGAGGGCACCGCCGGCAATACCGGCATCGGCATCGCGCTGGTCGGCAATGCGCTCGGCTACCGCTCCGTGATCGTGATCCCGGAGACGCAAAGCCAGGAGAAGAAGGACATGCTGCGGCTGGCGGGCGCGACGCTGGTCGAGGTTCCGGCCGTCGGCTACGCCAACCCGAACAACTATGTGAAGGTCTCGGGCAGGCTCGCCGAGGAACTGGCGAAGACCGAACCGAACGGCGCGGTCTGGGCCAACCAGTTCGACAATACCGCCAACCGGCAGGGCCATATCGAGACGACCGGCCCGGAAATCTGGCAGCAGACCGATGGCAAGGTCGATGGCTTCATCTGCGCGGTCGGCTCGGGCGGCACGCTGGCGGGCGTCGGCATGGCGCTGAAGGCGCGCAACCCGAAGGTCACGATCGGCCTCGCCGACCCGATGGGTGCGGCGCTGCATTCCTTCTACACCACTGGCGAACTGAAATCGGAGGGCTCCTCGATCACCGAGGGCATCGGCCAGGGCCGGATCACGAAGAACATCGAGGGCGCGCCCGTCGATGTCTCGTTCCAGATTCCCGACGCCGAGGCCGTGCAGATCGTCTTCAACCTGCTCGAGCATGAGGGGCTGTGCCTGGGCGGCTCGTCGGGCATCAACGTCGCCGGCGCGATCCGGCTCGCCAGGCAGTTGGGACCGGGCCACACCATCGTGACGATCCTGTGCGACTACGGCACGCGCTACCAGTCAAAACTGTTCAACCCGGAGTTCCTGCGCTCGAAGAATCTCCCCGTTCCGGGCTGGCTGGAGCGGAACGCAGGCGGGCTGAAGGATGTGATGGCGCGGGTGCTGGGCTGAGCCCTTGCCGCTCGATCCCACCTCGCCGCTCGCACGTCTGCTCGACGCGCCCATGCGGCCGGGCCGCGTTGTCTGGATCGGGCTGCGGCCCGCCCGGCGCACCACCATGCGGCCCGTCGAAACGGCCCGGCTCGACCCGATCGACGGTCTCATCGGCGACCATTACAGCAGCCGCACCGGCGGGGCGCGTCACCTCACCCTGATCCAGTCCGAGCATCTCGCCGCCATCGCCGCCCATCTCGGGCGGGAGGCCGTCCTGCCCGAGGCGTTGCGCCGCAACGTCGTGGTCGCCGGCCTCAACCTCGCGGCGCTGAAGGGCCGGCGCTTCCGGCTCGGCGAGGCCGTCCTCGAATGGACCGGAGAATGCCATCCCTGCTCGCGGATGGAGGAAATCCTCGGAACCGGCGGCTACAACGCCGTGCGCGGCCATGGTGGCATCACTGCGCGGGTGGTCGATAGCGGGATCGTGCGGGTCGGAGACGCGGCGTCGCGGGCGGACTGATCGCGCTTGTGACGAAATCCCCTAGCAAGCCGATGTCGACACCCGCAGCTTTCATTCCGGGCGGGAACGTATGCCGGCGGCGCCGGGCGCGCCGCCAGTCGATGGCGGCTCGCCCGGGGTGTTTCAGAGCGGCCGGGAGACGCGGCGCAAAAAGGGCAACATTGCTGCCGTGATCTCGTCGACATGGGTTTCCAATGCGAAGTGGCCCGCGTCGAAGAGGTGGACCTCGGCTGTAGGAACCTGAGCCTTGAAATAGTCGACTCCGGCCATGGTGAAGAACGGGTCATTCTTGCCCCAGACGATGAGCAGTGGCGGCTGCCGGGTCTTCAGGTAGGCCTGCCATTGCGGATACTGGGCGACGTTGAGCTGATAGTTCCACAGAAGCTGAAGTTGCAGGACATCATTGCCGGGGCGGTCGAGACCGGCCTGGTCGTGTATCCAGGCGTCCGGCGACAGCCGCTCGGGCCGTGTCGAACCATGAGTATACTGGAATCGTGTCGTTTCGGCCTTCAGAAAGGTACGCAACGGCGCTTCGGTCGCGGCCGTCCGATTCTGCCAGAAGGGCGCGAACTGCTTGACGACATCTGGATTCCAGCCGTCGACACTGGCCACCGCGTTCTGGATGACGATCCCACGGACCCGCTCGGGATGCGCTAGCGCCAGAAGGAAGCCGACCGGTCCGCCATAGTCCTGCATGTAGATCGTGTAGGTGCTCGCACCGACGGCCTGGGTGAAATCGTCAATCAGCGCGGCGACTGCCGCGAATGTATAGGGGAACTGCCCCAGACCGGGCGCGGCGCTGGCGCCGAAGCCGGGATAGTCGGGAGCGATGACCCGATACGACGCGGCAAGGCGCGGAATGAGATCGCGGAACATGTGAGACGACGACGGAAAGCCATGGAGCAGCAGCACAACGGGCGCATCGGCCGGGCCCGCTTCACGATAGAAGAGGTCGATGCCCTGGACCGTGATGGTCTTGGACCGAATTGCGACGGGTGCGTTCTGGGCTGATGCGGGTGCGATTGGCATGGTGGCGACTCCAGCAAGGATTGGCGCAGCCAGCAGGCTGCGGCGTGAAGGTGAAGCAGGCATTGTCATGGCGAGACCTTTGTAACCTGTGATTGACGATTTCATTGGTGTCACTTGCGACGACACCGGTCAACGACTAAATGAACGGTTACGGATTCGTGATTGGGAACGACGAGATGTGGACATGAGCAAAGCAGCATTGGCCGTCGAAGAGTTCAGGGGCGGCATGCCATTCTTCGGCGGCTGGCTGTGGCTCGACCTGCTAAACACGGTCCTGTCCGATGGCCGCACGACGCGCGACCTGATTGCTACGCGCGATGCCTTGGCGTCTTGGCTGTCGTGTGCCGGGTTCGGAGACGACGGTCAAAACCAGCCAATCGATGGCTTCCGGGAGTTGCTGCGGACCGCAGTCGATCCCTTGCGGCTGGGTGACGGAATTCCGCCGAATGTCCTGCGCGTGGTCAACGAGGCACTGGCCGGCGTCAGTCTGCGTCTACGGCTCGAGGCGGACGGCGATGGGCTCCGACTCGTCGAAACGCTCGATCTGGGCGATTTCGGGGTCAAGGGCGCCATCGCCCGCGACTTTGCGCGCTTTGTCTGCGAGCAAGAGCCGCAGCGGCTGAAACGCTGCGACAATCCGGCGTGCAGCATGGTCTTCTATGACCAAGGCAAGAACAACACCCGACGCTGGTGTGCGATGAGCCTTTGCGGCAATCGCGACAAAGTCGCGCGCTATCGCTCGAAGCTGGCGAACCGCAAGACCGAAAGCGCCTGAGACCTATCCGAAGCGGCGCTCCAAGGGGCCATTACAGCCACTTCTTCCATCTGAAAAACAGATACGGCAGAATCGCGAACACCACCATCATGCCGAGCGCCATCGGATAGCCATAGGTCCATTCGAGTTCCGGCATCGCCTTGAAGTTCATGCCGTAGATCGAGGCGATCAGCGTTGGCGGCATCAGCACGACGGCCACGACCGAGAACAGCTTGATGATCTTGTTCTGCTCCAGCCCGACAAGGCCGAGCGTCGCCTGCAGCATGAAGGAGAGCTTGCTGGAGATGAAGGTGGCGTGTTCCTCGATCGCCTGGACGTCGCGCACCGAGGTGCGCCATTCCGGCACGAAGCCGCTAGACGCCTTGGCCGGGCGCTTGAAATTGGCCGAGAGGAAGAGCAGCACGCGCTCGACCGAGACCATGCTCTCGCGCACGTTCGAGATGATGTGCTCGTACTGGCCGATCTTGCGGATAATCGACTGATAAGCGCTGTTCTGCTCGACGGCCGAACTCTTGCCCTCGAAGACGCGGCGCGAGGCCTCGTCGATCCTGTCGCCGACGCCGCGCAGCACCTCGGCTGCACGGTCGACGATCGCCTCGATCAGTCCCTCGATCACGGCGGCGGGCTGCATGCCGCAGCCACCGGGCTTGGCGACCCGGTTGAGGAAGATGGCAAAGGCGCCGGGCTCGTCGTAGCGTACGGTCACCAGCGCCTTCTCCGTCAGGATGAAGGTGACGTCGGCCAGCCGCGGCACCTCCGTTTCGGAATGGCAGATCACGCGCGCAGTCATGTAATGCGCGCCGTTCTCGGTGTAGATGATCTCCGACGGTTCGAGATCATGCATCTCCTCGCGCGTCGGGATCGAGATGCCCAGATGGGTCTCGATCTTCTTGTCCTCGCCCGGCGTGGGGTTGAGCAGGTCGATCCAGACTGATCCGGCCGGAATCTCCTCATCGACCATCAGCGTGCGATGGATCAGGCGGTCATTGGTCTCAGGACAGATGCCGTGGATCAAGAGCATGGCTTAAGGCACTCTGGGAGATAGGCGAGCGAGCGTTTTGCTGCGCCGCAAGAACTCCCATCGCCTCAGGATGTCAAACGGATGACGCAGGCGGACGCTACATCCCGCCCTTGACGCCTTGCGGCGGCTTGTCGTCGGCCGGCACGAAGAAATCCGGCATCAGCGGCACCGACGGATCGACGCGATAGGGCGTGAAATCGGTGACGCCCTCGGCCGCCATGAAGCTGTCGTCGATCAGGAAGTTGCCGGAGAATTCGCGCGACGGTTTCATGAAGATCATGTGGGCGGCGTCAGCCAGGATCTCCGGCGTGCGGCTGGCCTGCACCATCTTGTCGCCGCCGAGCAGGTTCTGGACGGCGGCCGTGGCGATCGTGGTGCGCGGCCAGAGTGCGTTGACGGCGATGCCCTTGCCGGCCAGTTCGCCGGCAAGGCCCAGCACGCACAGGCTCATGCCGTATTTCGCGATGGAATAGGCCAGATGCGGCGCGAACCAGCGCATCGACATGTCGAGCGGCGGCGAGAGCATCAGGATATGCGGGTTGTCCGCCTTCTCCAGATGCGGAATTGCGTATTTCGAGACCATGAAGGTGCCGCGCGTGTTGATCTGGTTCATCAGGTCGTAGCGCTTCATGTCGGTCATCTGCGTGTTCGTCAGCGAGATCGCGCTGGCGTTGTTCACGACGATGTCGATGCCGCCGAAGGTCTCGGCCGCTTTCGCGATTGCGCCCGCCACGCTCGCCTCGTCGCGGACATCGACCATCAGCGGCAGGCATTTGCCACCGGCCGCCTCGATCTGAGCGGCGGCAGTGTGGATCGTGCCCTCCAGCTTGGGATGCGGCTCGGCGGTCTTGGCTGCGATGGTGACATTGGCCCCATCGCGTGCGGCCCTGAGCGCGATGGCGAGGCCGATGCCGCGCGAACCGCCGGTGATGAAAAGCGTCTTGTTTCTGAGCGACATGGTTCGCCTCCCCTAGTGTTCTGACATGCTGAAACGGGCCGGCTGCGCGCCGTCCCGGTCGGTGAAACCGTAGCTTCGGGCGAGATCCGCAACGTGCAGGACCTGCCCGGCATGGCGAGCAACATCCGGGTCGGCGAGCAGCGCTGCGACGGCGCGGCCGGCATAAAGCGGGCTTTCGGTCGTCTCGGCCGCCAGCCCGGCATCGGCGACGCGCTCAGTCAGGACATGGCCGGGCGAGAGGCCCAGCGCCGTGACGCCGAAAGGTTTCAGCTCGTGACCCATCGCCAGCGTCAGCCGGTTCATCGAGTCCTTGGCCAGATCGTAGACGACATCGCCGAGATAACCGGCAGTCGTGTCGAACGAGACCGTGACGATCAGCCCCTTCCGCATCTGGACCATGGCGGGCGCGACGGCGCGCGCCAGCAGCAACTGCGCGTAGACGCCGCTCTCGAAGTTTTGGGCCAGCCTCGCCACCGGCCGGCGCCAGAACGGCGCGCCATAGGCCGAGCCGTCCGGATAGCGCTCGCCATCATAGCCCTCATTGCCGCCCCAGACGGCGTCGACGACGCCGTCAAGCCGGCCGAAGCGGCGCAAGCACCACGAGACCAACTGATCGACCTCGCGTTCCTGCGTATGGTCGCAGCGATAGGGGCATCCCTTGCCGCCTGCCGCCTCGACTTCGCGGGCGGTGTCCTCGAAGGTCTCGGTGCGGTTATCGGTGCGCGGGCCGGCCTCGCTGGAGCGGCCGGTGACGATGACGGTCGCGCCGGCCTCGCCGAGCGCCCGGGCGACACCGCGCCCGACCCCGCGAGAGGCGCCCGCGACAAGGCAGATTTTACCGGCGAGCGGGCGCGGCGCCTCGCTCACGCCGCGAAGACCGCGTCCGAGTCCGCGACCGCGCCGGCCCCTTCCGTGACCGCGAGCGCCAGCGCCGGGGCCTCGGTGGCGAGATGCTCGGCGAAGAAGCGGCAGGTGGCGAGATGGCTCAACCCGCCCTCTTCGCTTCGCAAGGCCAGCGCCTTCTTCGCCAGCCCCGTGCCGCCTTGGGCGAGCGCGAAGAGCTTGAGATAGGGCGTAGCCCCTGCCAGCGCCTCGGTCTGGCTTGCGCTCATCGTCGCCAGCATCCAGTCGGTGGCGCGCTCCAGCGCTTCGACCGCCGCCTTCAGCCGAGCGGCGCTGTGGCCGAAACCCGGGGTGTTGGCGGCCTCGACCTCGCCGACGACTTCACGCATTTCCGCGATCAAGGCTTTCACCGCCTCGCCGCCGGAGAGCGGCAGTTTGCGGAGCGCGAGGTCGATCGCCTGAATGCCGTTGGTGCCCTCGTAGATCGTGAGAATTCGCGCGTCGCGCAGATGCTGGGCCGCGCCGGTCTCCTCGACAAACCCCATGCCGCCATGGACCTGCACGCCGGTCGAGGCGACCTCGATGCCGATATCGGTGGCGTAGGCCTTTGCGACGGGCGTGAGGATCGCGGCGCGCTCCGCGGCCGCCTTGGCGCGGGCAGGGTCGGTCTCGCGCTTGGCGCGGTCGAGGCTGGCGGCGAGCAGATAGCTGATCGCGCGCGAGGCTTGGGTTTTGGCGCGCATGTCCATCAGCATGCGGCGGATGTCGGGATGGACGATGATCGGGCTCATCGCTGCGCCCTTGGGCGCATCAAGCGCCGTTCCCTGCTTGCGCTCATGAGCGAAGGCGAGCGCCTGCTGATAGGCGCGCTCCGCGATGGCGACGCCCTGGATGGCGACGTTGAGCCGCGCGTTGTTCATCATCGTGAACATGCAGGCGAGACCGCGATTCTCCTCGCCGATCAGCCAGCCGATTGCGCCGCCCTTGTCGCCGAAGGCCATCGAGCAGGTCGGCGAGGCGTGGATGCCGAGCTTGTGCTCGATGCCGGAACAGCGCAGGTCGTTGTGTGCGCCCAGCGAGCCGTCGGCATTGACGAGATATTTCGGCACGAGGAAGAGCGAGATGCCGCGGGTGCCGGCCGGCGCGTCGGGCAGGCGCGCCAGCACGAGATGGATGATGTTGTCGGTCAGCCCATGCTCGCCATAGGTGATGAAGATTTTCTGGCCGGTGATGCGGTAGGTCCCGTCGCCCACAGGCTCGGCCTTCGAGCGCAGCGCGTTGAGGTCGGAGCCGGCCTGCGGCTCGGTCAGGTTCATCGTACCCATCCACTCGCCGGAAACGAGCTTGTCGAGATAGGTCTCCTTGAGATGGTCGGATCCATGGGCGTGGAGCGCCTCGATGGCGCCGACGGTCAGCAGCGGGCCGAGCGCGAAGGCGAGCGAGGCCGAATTCCACATTTCGGTGCAAGCCGATTGCAGCAGCGCCGGCAGGCCCTGACCGCCATGCTCTTCCGGCCCCGGCAGCGCGTTCCAGCCGGCGGCCGCCCAGGCGGCATAGGCCTCCTTCCAGCCCGGCGGCGTGGTGACGACGCCGTCCTTCAGGCTGGAGCCATGCCTGTCGCCGACCTTGTTCAGCGGCGCGATGACGTCGCTGGCGAACTTCGCCGCCTCGTCGAGCACGGCCTCCGCGACGCCGCCCTCGAGTTCCGGCGCCAAGCCCTCCGCGATCAGCGCATCCAGTCCCGCGACATGGCGCATGGTGGCGAGGATATCGTCAACCGGGGCGCGGTAGCTCATGACACATCTCCCTGAAATCTTGCGGACCTTAAGCTTGGCTAGCCTTGGCCTTGCAAACCTCGGCGTTGCAAACCTCGGCCTGGCCGCCGGATCGCATCTTTGATTTTGGCGTTGCCGCGATGGTAGCGAGGAACTATCCCCGACGCCACGCAGGCAATGCGCGATCTTGCGGCCGGAAGCGCCGGCAAGCCCTCACGCGCGATATAGTTTATATATAAACCATCTCAGGTCAATCGTGCGGCAGCAGCGCATCACCCGGCATCTGGACGCAAGCGAAGCCGGCATCGCGGAAGCCGCCGCATTGCTGCGCGAGGGCGGGCTCGTCGCGCTGCCGACCGAGACGGTCTACGGGCTTGGCGCCGACGCCACCTCTGGCGCGGCCGTCGCCGGCATCTACGCGGCCAAGGAGCGGCCGAGCTTCAATCCGCTGATCGCGCATCTGCCCGATCTGGCGGCGGCGCAACGGCAGGGGCTGTTCGACGCGAACGCCTTGGCGCTTGCGCGCGCGTTCTGGCCCGGCCCGCTGACGCTGGTCGTGCCGGTCTCAGGCGGCTGCACGGTTTGCGATCTCGCCCGCGCCGGCCTCGATACGGTGGCCCTGCGCGTGCCGTCGCACAAGGTCGCGCAGGCGGTGCTGGCGCAGGCCGGCCTCCCTATCGCCGCCCCCTCCGCCAACCGCTCGGGCCGCATCAGCGCCACCAGCGCGGCCCATGTGCTGGCCGATCTCGACGGCCGGATCGACGCCGTGCTCGATGCCGGCCCGAGCGAGGTCGGGCTGGAATCGACCATCGTCGCCTGCCTCGCAGGCGCGCCACGACTGCTGCGGCCGGGCGGCATTCCGCGCGCCGCGATCGAGGGCGTGATCGGGCGGGCGCTGGTTCTCGCCGGAGAGGCCGGGAGCGCGCCGATTGCGCCCGGCCTGCTCGCCTCGCATTATGCGCCGAAGGCCGGCGTCAGGCTGGAGGCGGCGGGGCCGGAAGCGGGCGAAGCCTGGCTTGGGTTCGGGCCGGAGCCGGTAGGCGTCCCGCTCGCCATCGCGGCGCTGAACCTCAGCCCCGCCGGCGATCTTGTCGAGGCGGCCGCGAATCTGTTCGGCCATCTGCGCCATCTCGATGCCGCCGGGCCGGGCGGCATCGCGGTCGCGCCGATCCCGGATCACGGCCTCGGCGAAGCGATCAACGACAGGCTGAGACGCGCCGCCGCGCCGCGCTGAGAACAAGGCCTAACTTGCAAGCATGCAAGACATCGGCTTGGGTTTCCGCAGAATCAGGAAACCCGCCGCCGATGAACTCCAATCTCGCCTGGGACGATTTCCGCCTGATCAAGGCGATCGCCGACCATGACGGGCTCACCGGGGCAGCGGCCGCGCTGAACGTCAACCACTCCACCGTCTTCCGCCGCCTCGGGCAGATCGAGGAGCAGCTCGGCCAGCCATTGTTCGAGCGGCGCAAGACCGGCTACGTCGCGACCGTCGCCGGAGCGGAAATGGCGGCGCTGGCGGGCCGCATGGAGGAGGACGTTACCGCCTTCGGTCGCCGGCTGGCGGGCCGGGACGTCGCGCCGTCCGGCGAGGTGCGCGTCACCACCACCGACACGCTGTATCTCGCCATCCTGCTGCCGATCTTCGCCGCCTTCCGGCTGGTCCATCCGGCGATCCGGCTCGATGTCGTGATCGGCAACCAGACGCTCAACCTGTCGCGCCGCGACGCCGATGTCGCCATCCGCGCCAGCGACACGCCCGGCGAAACGCTGGTCGGACGCCGGCTCGCGACGCTGACCTGGGCGATCTACGGTCGCAAGGAGGACGGGCTTTCGCCCGACGAGAGCGCCGATCCCGAGCGGCTGTTCCAGCGTGACTGGGTCACGCTCGGCGACCAGCTCGGCTATGTGAAGGCCGCCCGCTATGTCCGCGACCGCGTCGCGCCCGAAAAGATCGCGCTGAAGAGTTCGGCCGTGCTCGGCATGACCGAGGCCGTGGAGCAGGGGCTCGGCATCGGCCCCCTGCCCTGCTTCATCGCAGACCAGCGGCCGGGCCTGATCCGCCTGATGCCGCCCGATCCCGACTTCTCGACGGGGTTGTGGATCCTGACACATCCCGACATCCGGAATGCGCCGAGGGTGCGGGCGTTCATGGAGTTCGTCGGCGGGGAGCTGGCGAAGAAACGCGGGCTGATCGAGGGTGGAGGCTAACCCACCTCCACCACCACCCGCCCGCGCACCTTGCCCTCCACGATCGCCTTCCCCGTCTCGATCACGCTCTCCAGCGGGATCGTCGTGGTCATGGTTGCGAGTTTTCCCCGGTCGAGGTCGCTCGCGAGCCTCGCCCAGGCCTCGAGCCGGCGCGGTTTCGGGCACATCACCGAATCCACCCCGAGCAGCGCCACGCCGCGCAGGATGAAGGGCGCGACCGAGGCTGGCAGGTCCATGCCCTGCGCCAGCCCGCAGGCTGCGACCGCGCCGCCATACGTCGTCATCGAGAGCACATTGGCGAGCGTGTGGGAGCCGACCGCGTCGACGCCGGCGATCCAGCGCTCCTTTCCGAGCGGGCGGCCGGGCGCGGAGAGTTCGTTGCGGTCGATGATCTCCGCCGCGCCGAGGCCCTTGAGGTAGTCGGCCTCCTCCGCGCGGCCGGTCGAAGCGACGACATGCCAGCCGGCTTTCGCCAAAAGCGCCGTCGCGACCGAGCCGACGCCGCCGGCAGCCCCCGTGACCACCACCGGCCCGTCTGAGGGCTTGAGGCCGTGCTTCTCCAGCGCCAGCACGCAGAGCATGGCGGTGTAGCCTGCGGTGCCGATCGCCATCGCCTCGTCCGGGTTCATGCCGGCGGGTAGCGGCACCAGCCAGTCGCCCTTGACGCGGCTCTTCTGGGCATAGGCTCCAAGATGCGTCTCGCCCGTGCCCCAGCCATTGAGAATGACGAGGTCGCCCGGCTTGAAATCGGGGTGCTCGGAGGTCTCGACCCGGCCGGAGAAATCGATGCCGGGGATCATCGGCCAGCGCCGCACCACCGGGGCCTTGCCGGTCAGCGCGAGCCCGTCCTTGTAGTTCACCGTCGAATGCGTGACGCGCACGGTGACGTCGCCTTCCATGAGATCGCTTTCCGCGAAATCGGTGAAGGCGATGTTCGTGCCGGTCTCGCCCTTGGTCGCGACGAGGGCCTTGAAGGTGGACATGGGCGTCTCCTGAGCTTTGCGCGCAGGAGATACGCGCGGCACGCGACGCGCAACCCCGCGCGCCGTGCATCTTTGGTCACACCCTTTTGTCATTCCGGGGCAGGCCCAAGGCCTGAACCCGGAATGCCAACGACGTTATGCCGGCTGCGCGACCGGGCGCTCCACCGCCTTCTCGACGATCGGCAGGTTGATCAGCGCGGACGCGATGCCGAGCGCGATCGAGAACCACCAGACGATCTGGTAGGAGCCGAAGGCCTCGTAGAGCACGCCGCCGAGCAGCACGCCGAGGAAACCGCCGACCTGATGCGAGAAGAAGGCGAAGCCGTAGAGCATCGCCATGTATTTCGTGCCGAACATCAGCATGACCAGCGAGGAGGTCGGCGGGATGGTCGAGAGCCAGAACAGGCCGATCACCGCCCCAAAAGCCAGCGCCGTCGCCGGGCTCGGCGGCAGCAGGATGAAGGCGAGGATGGCGAGCGAGCGGCCGAGATAGATCAGCGCCAGCAGGTGGCGCTTGGGCATCCGCGAGGTCAGCCAGCCCGAGCCGAGCGAGCCCGCCGCGTTGGCGAGCCCGATGATGGCCAGCGTCCAGCCGCCGACCCAGGCCGCCATGCCGACATCCTTGAGATAGGCCGGCATATGCGCGGTGATGAAGGCGAGCTGGAAACCGCAGGTGAAGAAACCGAGCACCAGCAGCACATAGGAGCGGTGCTGGAACGCCTCCGACAGCGCCTGCGCGATCGACTGGTGGGGCAAGTTGGCGGCCGCCGCCGTCTGCGCGGTGCTCAGCTTGCGGCTGGCCAGCACGACCGTCAGCGGCATCACCAGCAGCACGCTGGCCGCAAAGACATAGAGCGCCTGGTGCCAGCCGAGCTGCTCGATCAGCACGTTGCCGATCGGCGGGAACAGGAACTGGCCGAAAGAGCCCGCCGCAGTGCCCATGCCGAAGGCCATCGGCCGCCAGCTCTCGGGCAGGAGCTTGCCGAAGGCCGCGAGCACGAGGTTGAAGGAGCAGGCCGAGAGGCCGAAGCCGATCAGCACGCCGGCGCCCAGATGCATGGCGAGCGGCGTCGAGGCCATGCCCATCACCACCAGGCCCAGCGCATAGAGAACCGCGCCGAAGCAGAGCACGCGGATGGTGCCGAAGCGGTCCGCGATCGCGCCGGCGAAGGGCGCGCCGACACCCCAGAGCAGGTTCTGGATGGCGATGGCGAGGCTGAAGGTGTCGCGGCCCCAGCCGAATTCCAGCGTCATCGGGATCTGGAACAGGCCGGCGCTGGCGCGCGGGCCGAAGGTGATCAGCGCGATCAGGCAGCCGCCGGCGACGATGATCTCCGGCGCATAGGTCCGCGGGGCCTTTTCGCTGGTGGCAGGCTCGGCGCTCATGGGCGGATCTCCGGCGGCGGCATCTTCGTGTGTCTGCACGATAGCGCCGCGCACCGCAGCGCAACAACGCCATTTCGTGACGTCGGACATCACCGGCATGCATGGCCGCCTGCAGATTGCTCCGCATTCTCCTCACCCTGTTAACCCCGCCTCAACCCTGCGACGAGATCATCGGCCTGTCGCATCTTGGCCACGCCGGCAGCTGCGGCCGGTGCGGCGTCGAGCGTGAGTGGGCGGCTTTGGGTCAGTTGCGTAGGCACAGGCGGACACGGCGCAAGCGCTCGCTCAGGCTGCAATGGGCGCTGGCCACGGCCGCGCCCTGGGCGCTGTCGGCCGGGCTGCTGGTCTCCTTCACCGCCTCGGCCGGCCAGGCCGACCATCCCGACGGGCTGCCGGCCTCGCTGATCCAGCGCGCCGCGCCCGCTGCGCAATCGGCGCTGGAGGAAGGCCCTTCCTTGCTCGTCGCCGCCAGCGCCTTCCGCCTGCCCGGGCTTTCGCTCTCATCATCCTTCCAGCAGGCGCATCTCTCCCACGAGACGCCGGAGCGCCGCGTCTCGATCGACCCGCGCCAGCCTCGCGAGGACATGAAACGTTCGGCCAAGGCGTTTCCCGAGATCGACCGCAGCGCCAAGGGCGACCCGCTGCCGGGCCTGCGGCCTAGCCTGTCTCAGCGCGCCAACCCGGCCGAGCTGACCCGGATCGTCTTCGGCGACACGCAGCCGGGGCTGATCTCGGGCGGTTTCTCGCTGGACGCGCTGCGCGAAGCCGAGGGCATCGAAGGGCCGCAGACCGGCTTCGTGCCCTATGCCAATGAGGAGGGCCTGACCGACCCGGCGCTCTCGGACGCCTCGCCGAGTTCGCTCAAGCCCCTGATCGCCTCGCCGCGAGCCGCCGAACTCCATCTGGAGAGCATCGACGGCTCGACGCCCTTCGCCTCGGGCCGCGCCGCGACGACGGCCTCGACCACGCCCTCCGTGCGCTACGACGTCGTGACGCTTGCGCCGGCCGCGCCGCCGGCGGTGCTGGTGGCGCTGCCGCGCGCCACGCCGGCTGCGAAAACTCCCGCGGTCGCGGCGCTGCCCAAGGCCGCTCCCGGGCCGCGCGAGATCTACACCAGCCTGATCGCCGAGGGCGACATGGCCCGCCAGCAGCGCTGCCTCGCGGAGGCGGTCTATTTCGAGGCGCGCTCGGAATCGGAGGAGGGCCGCGCGGCCGTCGCGCAGGTCGTGCTCAACCGCGTCAAGAGCGAGCTTTATCCCAACACGGTCTGCGGCGTGGTCTACCAGAACAGCCACCGGCATCTGGCCTGCCAGTTCACCTTCACCTGCGAGGGCAAATCCCTGCGCATCACCGAGCCGGAGCCCTGGCGCGCGGCGGTGAGGATCGCGCGCGAGGTCTATGACGGCACGACCTACCTCGCCGAGGTCGGCGCCTCGACGCATTACCACGCGCAATATGTGAAGCCGTATTGGGCGCGGAAGCTGAAGAAGATGGATACGATCGGGCAGCATGTGTTCTACAAGCTGCGGCCGGGGCAGACTTGACGGTGGATTGAGGCCGCGATCGCATGGCAGCGGCGCAACTTCCCGCAATTGAACGGCGTCTGACGAAGGCGTTGTCATCGCGCAGGCTCAGCCGACGTGCTCGCCACCCGCTAGCGCGAACATTAGCCTCGCCCGGAGCACTTCGAGTGTCACGGCTCGCCGGCACAGATCAGGCTTGGTAGCCATCGCGTCGTGATCGGCACCAGCGTGACCATCAACTCGGTGTCGATCTCGCGCTTGCCAGGTGTCGATCTCGACAAAGCGTATGTCGCGAGACCAAGACTCCAATCGCGCGTCTCGCCCTGTTGAGGGAAAATTAAAATTCAAGAACTCTGTGCGGCATCATCGTCGAATGCATGTATCGGCAGAGAGAGAAATCTGCTCAACTATCAAAGCTTTGTCCAACTCGGCTCGCCATCGCAAGGGACTTGCGAATGGCCTTAGCACTGACTGCAATTCGTCAACTTCTGCCAGTTCTGCAATCGATCCCGCAAAAATCCGACACCCGCATTCTCGTTCTGGGCGCCCAGGACCTTGCATTTACCTACGAGCAGGCAGTCGCGTTTCTTGGCGCAGAGGGCGTGCCGATCAAGCCCGTGCCGCCGGAACTGCGCATGACCACAACCAGTTTCGGCATCTTCAATGACAGCCTGTGGCAACGGTACCGGCATTTCATGCACCAGCAGACATTCTTTCAACTGTTGGGTTTCGGGCCACCGCAGATCGATACGCTGGACGTGTCGGACTTCGAGAACGCCAACATCATCCACGATCTCAATCAGCCGCTGGAGTCCTCATTCGGTCAATATGATCTGATCATCAATGCAGGTACCCTAGAGCACGTCTTTGACGTCCGGCAGGCGCTCTGGACCTTGTCGGATCTGACCAAGGTCAACGGTCAGATCGTGCACATCGCGCCGGCCGGTCTGCTCAATCATGGTTTTTACAACTTCAACGCCGGGTTCTTCTCCGATTATTATGAACAATCCGGCTGGCTGCGGGAGGAATTGTATTATTGCGTGGTACCGAGAGTTGCCGATATCGACGAACTGATCGTGTTCTTAAAGATGGATGTCGGCAAGCTCAACCACATGCCCGACGACCACGATCTTGGCGTTTTCGCCAGATACCGCAAAATCGAGGGTGCCCGAAGCGTATTTGCCGTTCAGCAATACTATCGAGATCTGCACGCCGCATGGGCAGGCCGGCAGCGGAAAGAGGAGCGAGACGGGGCTCGTCCGGCCCAAGGCCAGGCGGACAGGAACTGGCTGTCCGACGCAATGAGGCAGAGGGCGACCGAGAAAGCCATTCGGCGACTATCCGCGTATCAGGGGGAACTCGTCGTGTTGTCATCGACGCGCGAGACCGGCACCGTCGAAACGTGCGACGTCAATCTCGACATGTCGAAGGCCGTCCCAGAGACCAGCTTTTCCTGGCGACTGGACCTGCCGGACCTGCCGGCCGGCGACGCTCCCGGCAGGGAGAGGTCGTCCCAACTGCTGCTGCTCGAGAACGGAGCCATTCTCGGACCCGCGCATGCAATCCATGACGACATCCGCTCTTTGGGCGCAGGGCAATACTCTCATTGGGGCAAATCGCTATACTTCTCGACATCCGACAACACCGCGCCCGGAGCCAACGGTCGTGAATATAGTATCCGTTTCCCTGTCTCGTTCCTCTCGTCCCAACCTTGATCAAGCGCCCGATCCCGACCTGATCGCGCTGTCAGAGAGCAGAGTTGTCTTTGAACGTGATACTGCTCGGTCCGTTTCTTCGCGAAAGGCGAACCGACGAGATCAGCGTAGATAGATCTGCCAACCATAGCTCCCTCATTATGAGGGTGCAGGAATGGCAGAGGCGCATAGCCTCTCGCCAGCCCCCCAACCGCTTGCCTCGGCGCCCCGCTCGCGCAAGATTAGAATTGCTGAAACAGCCGGCTAACGTAGCGTTGGTCGCAAGGTGGGGCGAGCGCAACCGTGATGATCAAAAATACACGCCCTGCATTCGCCGCGCTTCTGCTCGTCATATTCGCCGCCCCAGCCGCCGCGCAAAACACCCGCAGCTTTCGCTGCGACGACGGGGTGCGCCCCTTCACGGTCAGGGTGACGGTGGTCGACCAGCGGACGATCTCGGTGAACGCGATCGACGGGCGCGTCCGCACGCTGCGGATCACGCAGCAGAGGGAGGGCGAGCGGACCTATGCCGGCGGGGCGGACAACGAGTACAACATGACCTTCAATGCGCGGCAGGAGGGCGCCTCGCTGAACAAGCCCAATTCCGAGACGATCGAGTGCCCGCTCGTTAAGGCGTCGCAGACGCAGGCGCAGCCGCGCCCCGGCCCTGGCGCGTCCGATCCCGGCCGCAAGCCGGTCTGGTGCTCCAACCCGGCCAATCTGGCGCAGGAGACGGTCTGCGACAGCACCGAACTGTCGAGCCTCGACGGCGTCGTCGGCGTCGCCTATCGCCGCGCCGTCTCCGACAGCGGCAAGGGCGCCGAAATCCGCAGGGAGCAGAGCCGCTGGGTCGGCCGCCGCAATGCCTGCGGCGAGGACAGGGCCTGCCTGCGCCGACGCTACCAGGAGCAGATCGCCCTGCTGGAAAGCTACTTCAACAACTGAAGCAAGGCAGCCAGCGCGACGCGAGCCCGGCTGTCCCGAAATCACGCCCGAAAGCCTCATCATCCCAACGGGGCTGCCCTAGAGGTAGGGCTGCGTCCGCAGCGATGCTCCAGCGCCGCCCGGATTCGCGCCGCGCATGCTACCATTTGGGAGGTGAGCCACCTAACCTCTGTTTATAATAGTTCAGAATGGCCGAATTCATTGCATGTGAGTCATTGCTGTTCGGGGAATATCATGGCTTCCATTTTTATACGTTCTCTTCCCAGATTTTTGGTTCTATTGGTTCCGAATTTGAGGTTCGCTGCAATTTTAATCCTGCTCTGCGGCGGGCTCGCTTTCAGTTTCTCGTTGAAATCTCGCGCTTCCGCTGCGACTTTTTTTGATGTCGATACTGAGATATTGACGGATTCTTCTTGTTCCATACCCCATAATGGGGGCTTCATGATTGATCCGGCGCGCTGCAAGACCGGCAGGTTCCATATTCGCCTGCGCGATGTCGCCGGCCGACTGGGGGCCGAGGAGGTCTGGGTGATCGCCAGGATCAAAACCAGCAATCACCGCGTCGGGCTCAACATCAGCAATGGCGAGTACTGGGCTTTCAGCTATCACACCGGCGGCGGCAAAGAGGAGACGCTGGTCAACCGCATCACCTTGAAGCACGGAGCAGTGCTGACCGTGGAAGTCGGCAGCGAGACATCCGATACCATGTCGACCACGATCATCGACGGCGTCGTCGTCGCCAATGCGCAGACTGCGCCTCGGGATCCGGCCTTCAGGCAGCGTTTCGGCCACATCTGGGCACGCTCCCACAATCCCAACCCGGAGCGCTTCCTCGACCAGCGGATCAGCCTGGTGCGCGACTTCTCGATCACGACCACCAACGCAAACTCGAATCGCTGGGAAGCGCCCTTCAACCTTGGCATCAACGACAGGTTCATGACCGGCGATTTCGCCTGCCAGCCCGACGACGTGCTGCTGCTGGTATCGGCCACGGGCGAGCGCTCGAGGGTCTATCTCGGCCAGTTGCCGTGGAAACGCTCGATCCGCGAACAGCCCGATGGCGGGCTGCGCGTCGAATTCAGCTATATCGGCCCGATCCAGGCGACTGCAGACATGCTCATCGACCAGCAGGCCCGGTCGGATGCGGGCGCCGCCCTCGGCGCGGTCTTTCAGGAGAGCCCGCCCGCATGGGCGAAGAGCCTGATCCTGAACCTGCGGAAATCCTATGATTTCAATGTCAGTCTGCCTTATGCGGCTGTGAAAACCCGCGCGACGGTGAACAATCCGGGGATCGACGGCGAGATCTACTGGATCACCCAGGATACGCCGGTGATGAACTTCGCCGCGAACAGGCCGTCGCTGATCAAGGCGCTGCGGATCGAGAGCGCCGGCGGGAGCCCGCGAACGGAGACCGAGTCGGGCTTCATCGAGCTCGCAAGAGACAGGAACAGCGCTCATGGCATCTTCCTGCTGGAGACCGGCCTGAAGCCGATGGCGATCGCCTATACCAGCGAGGACGCTTTCGCGAAGTTCATCGTGCCTGAGTATCTGCTCAACTATCTCAACCGAAACGGGCTTGATCTCGCCTCGATCGACACCATCCGGTTCGATGCCCCCAACACCTTCTGGACACCGGGGCTCGTGTTCAAGTCAGACATCAGCACGGCGTCAGAGGGCAATTACCGGCTCTATTTCATGTCAGACTTCAGCCAGATCTCGGCATTCGTCGACCTGGTCATGACCGAGGAGGCGGCGAAGGAAGGGGCGCGGTAGGTTTTCGGTCACCCGCAGCCGGCGGCACGGAACGGATCCGGCGCAGTCGATCGTCCCGGGCAAGACGCGGCATCGGCCTTGCTGTAAAGATCGGCCGACTCGCAACCTACGGACCCTGATATGTCGGCCACTTTCCGCCTGACGCGCCCCTTCCAGCATGATGGCGGGCACGCCTTCGTCGCCGATGCGCCGCCGCGTTTCCTGGAGAAGGTGGCGAGCGGCGAGTACTTCATCACAGTGCTGGAGAACGGCAAGGATCTCGGCCCCGGCCACGCCTCGCATGGCGAAATCCGCGAGATCGGCGGCGGGCGCTATTCGACCTGGGGGAACTCGATCTGGTTCTCCGCCAGCGACAATTCGAACTGCGCGAAGAACGGCCGCGCCTACAGCGTGATGGCGGTGGACGTCTCCGATCGCTCAGCGCTCTACCGCACCATGATCGACCGGGCGGTGCCCGATGACGGCTCGCTGCTCGCCATCCTCGCGCAGAACGCCCAGCGCCATGACGGCGTGCTGGGCGGCTTCTTCCGCCAGCGCAACGCCATGCGGCACTGGATCGACCTGACCGGGCTCGGCGTGCCGCGTCGCATCACCGAGATCGGCTGCGGCGGCACGCCCTGGACGGGCCTGCGCTTCCTGCTGGAGGGCACGGAGCGGTACGTCGCCGCCGATATCGTCACGGTGCAGGACGCGTTCTCGGCCGCGCAGCTTCGCGATCTGCGCATCACCTGCGAGCAGTTCGAGCCGGCGCTGACCGCCCGCTGGGACGAGGTGCTGCCGCCGGGGGAGCCCTACATCCGGCCGCTGGGTCTCTCCGCCCAGAGCGAGATCAACTTCGACACCATGGTGCTGGACGAGGAGATCGATTTCACGATGTCGACCAGCGTGCTCCAGCGGGTCATGGACCCGGAGGGCGCCTACCGCAAGATGGCGGACGCAACGCCGCGCGGCGGTTTCATGTTCCATGCGATCGACCTGCGCGACAATCGCCATTTCGACGCAGACCCCCTCGCCTTTCTGGCGCTGGGCGAGGCGGATTATGCGCAGATCAGATCCGGGAACCGGCTGCGCGCCTCGCAGCATCGCGCGCTGATCGAGGCGCAGGGCTTCGAGGTGGTGATGGAACGCGGTTTTGTGCTGGGCCCCGATGGCGGGCATTCCTGGGTCCGGCATGGCGAGGATTTCGCGCCGGGCGTGACGGAGGCGCAGCGCGAGCAACTGGCGCCGGAGTTCCGGGCGCTCGACCTGCGCGATTTGTCGACGACATCGGTGCAGATGCTCTGCCGCCGGCGCTGAGCCGGCCGGACGACGCCATCCTTCGCTCGCGAGCGACCTGCGCCAGCAATCTACAGGGTTCTGAATGTCTGCCATCTTCCCTTTGACGCGTCCGTTCAAGCCAGATGGCGGGCACGCCTTCGTCGCGGATGCACCGCCGGAGCTTCTGGCCAAGGTCGCGCGCGGCGAATTCTTCGTCTCGCTGCTGGAGGACGGGGTCGATCTCGGCCCCGGCGACGCATCGCATCAGTCGATCCGCGAGCAGGGCGGCGGGCGCTATTCGCTCTGGGGCAACTCGCTCTGGTTCTCGGCGGGCGACAATTCCGATTGCTCCAGCAACGGCCGCGCCTACAGCGTGCTGGCGGTCGATATCTCGGAACGCTCGGCGCTCTATCGCACGGTGATCGACCGGGCGGTGCCAGACGACGGCACGCTGCTCGGCATCGTCGCCCAGAACGCCCAGCGCAACAACAGCGTCTTCGGCAACTTCTTTCGCCACCGCAACGCCATGCGGAACTGGCTCGACCGGACCGGAGCCGGCCTGCCGCGCCGCATCGTCGAGATCGGCTGCGGCAGTATTCCCTGGACGGGCCTGCGCTTCCTGCTGGAGGGCACGGAGCTTTTCGTCGCGACTGACATGATCAAGGTGCAGGACAGCTTTCCCGCCTCGCAGTTGCGCGACCTGCGCATCACCTGCGAGCAGTTCGACGCCGCGCTGACGGCGCGCTGGGACGAGGTTCTGCCGCCCGGCGGGGCTGCGATCCGGCCCAACGGCCTGCGCGTCCATAGCGAGATCGGGTTCGAGACCATCGTTTTGGATGACGAGGTCGATTTCATCATGTCCACGGCCGTGCTCGAGCATGTCATGGACCCGGAGGGCGTCTACCGGAAGATGGCGGAGGTGACGCCGCGCGGCGGCTGGATGTTCCACGCCATCGACCTGCGCGACCACCGCCATTTCGACGCCGACCCCCTCGCCTTCCTGACGCTGACCGAAGCGGAATACGCGCCGATCAAGTCAGAGAACCGGCTGCGGGCCTCGCATCACCGCGCCCTGATGGACGCCCACGGGTTCGACGTGGTGGTGGAGCGGGGCCAGGTCATCGGCCCCGACGGTACGCTGTCCTGGGTCGAGCGCGGCAGCGATGCCGCGCCGGGCGTGACGGAAGCCCAGCGCGAGCGCTTCACACCGGAGTTCCGAGGGCTCGACCTCCTCGACCTCTCGACGACCTCGGTGCAGATGCTCTGCCGTCGGCGCTAGCCAGAGGTTGGCCTGCTCATCTCTCGAAGGCCGGACTGAGCCGCAATGACATCGTTCGCATTCGAGCGATTTCCTTCACCCGCCGGCAAGACCTCTGAATCCCGCTGACGCTGCGGCAATGGTTAATTTTACCTTGTTTATGCGTTTACCTTGCGTTCATCAGTTCGATCCGGCTTTCTGAACTCCACAAGCGGCGCGCTGACGCCGCGACACAGGGTTCAGACAGATGCGGCAGGTTCTGGTTTCTTCGACATTCGGGGCGGCGCTCCTGCTGGCTTCGGCACCGGCGCAGGCCGGCGGCGGCTGCTACGGATCGTCCTGCCGCCCGGCGCCCCAGCCCTGCAAGGGCTCCTCCTGCTACAACCTCGTGCAGACGCCGCCGGTCTACGGCACGGTCGCCGAGACCTATCTCGCCCGCCCGGCGCGGACGCAGGCGCAGGTCATCCCGGCCGAATACGAGACGGTCAGCGAGAAGGTTCTCATCCACCCGGCCCGCCAGATCCCGCATCATCGCCCGGCCCGCTACGAGACTGTCTCGGAGAAGGTGATGATCTCGCCCGGCGGCAAGCGCTGGGAGGTCACCACCGACGCCTATGGCCGCACCACCGGCTGCTGGGTCTATGACAAGCCGCGCTACGGCTACAGCCATCGCAAGGTCGAGGTCGAGCCGGCAAGCGTCTCCTACGAGACCATCCCCGCCGTCTATGGCGAGCGCCAGCGCAGCGTCATGACGCGCCCCACCCAAGTGGTCCATCACACCATTCCGGCGGTCTACGGCACGCATCATCGCAAGGTGATGATCAGCCCCGGCGGCCAGCACTGGGCCCGCGGCGGCTACTGAGTTTTCCACGCCTACGAGAGTTTCGGACGACCCTTCACTACGGACAAGACCACTTCAAAACCCCGGCCTCGCGCCGGGGTCTTTTTTTCGTCGGTATCTGTTCGTGAGGGGGCGAGGCGGCTCAGGCCAGCTTGCCGGTGATCAGAACCAGCACGCCGAGGCCGAGCGCAAACGCCGCGAGGCGGGCCGGCATGGCGACCAACTGGCCCGGCGGCCGGCCCGTGGCGAAGCCGCCGACGATCTCGATGACAGCCAGCCCGAGCAGCACGATGACGAAGGGCGGGAAGGACGCGGCCATGCCGGCCAGCCAGCTGCTCTGGACAGCCAGCCCGACGAGGGCGCCAAGCGCGCCACCCGCGGCGACGAAAACGAGTTCGACCTGCGAGAGACGCATGCTCGGACGCTCAGCGCCGACGGAAGTTCTGGTTGCGCGGCGGGCCGCCGGGAGCCGGACCTGCCGTCTTCTGGCGGAAGTTGATGCGGCCGCGATCGAGATCGTAAGGCGACATCTCGACGACGACGCGGTCGCCGGCGATGGTGCGGATGCGGTTCTTCTTCATCTTGCCGGCGGCATAGGCCAGGATGATGTGCTCGTTGTCGAGCTTGACCCGGTAATTCCCGTCCGGCAGCACTTCGACCACCGTTCCGTCAAACTCGAGCAGTTCTTCTTTAGCCATTCTGTCGTCCTTCGTGTGCCCGTTGGCGCTGGAACAGGACCGCCTTCACGAGGCGATCCGTTCCGCTTCTGGCCTGCCGCGCGTCAGTTCGCGCGACGCCGGGCGCCGTTGGTGCGTGATGCTTGAGTTCTTTGCTGCAAGAACGCGACGCCGCCAAGCCCTTCCTTGGCCGCTCCACCCTCTTTTCGCTGGCTCGGAGCCTCGCTGCGCTGCGGCGGCCGGTCGTTGCGGGACGCGTCCTTACGAGACGAGTCCTGGCGCGCCTCGCGCTGGCCGGAGCCGCCCGCGGGCTTGGGCGAGCCCTGACGCTGGCCCGAAGGCCGGCCATGATCGCGGCCGCCTCCGTTCTGCTGGCCGCGCCCGCCGCGACCCTGGTTCTGGGGCGGCTTCTTCGGGGTGCGGCCGTCCCAGTAGGGAACCTCGCCGATGGGCGTCACCGCGACGCGGGTCAGCTTCTCGATGGCCGCGAGGTCGCCGCGCTCCTCGGGCGTGCAGAAGGCGACCGCCATGCCCGACGCGCCGGCGCGCGCGGTGCGGCCGATGCGGTGGACATAGGTCTCAGGCACGTTGGGCAGATCGAACTGCACGACATGGCTGATGCCGTCGACATCGATGCCGCGCGCGGCGATGTCGGTGGCGACGAGGATGCGCAGTTCGCCGTCACGGAACGCGCCGAGCGCGCGCTCGCGCTGGCCTTGGCTCTTGTTGCCATGGATCGCGGCCGACTTGATCCCGGCAGCCTCGAGCTGGCGGACGACCTTGTCGGCGCCGTGCTTGGTGCGGGTGAAGACGATGGCGCGCTCCATCTCGGGCACGCTCAGGGTCCTGGCCAGCAGCGCCGGCTTCTGGCCGGCATCGGTGAAGATGACGCGCTGGTCGACCTTCTCCGCCGTGGTCGCCACGGGGGCGACCGAGACCTCGACCGGGTCCGTCAGATAGGCCTGGGCGATGTCGCGGATCGGCTTGGGCATCGTCGCCGAGAACAGCAGCGTCTGGCGCTTGGCCGGGATCAGCGTGGCGATGCGGCGCAGCGCATGGATGAAGCCGAGGTCCAGCATCTGGTCGGCCTCGTCGAGAACGAGATACTCGATCTCGCGCAGCGAGACGGCGCGCTGGTCGACCAGATCGAGCAGGCGGCCGGGCGTGGCCACGAGGATGTCGACGGTCTGGCCGAGCGCGCGGATCTGCTTGCCGACGGGCACGCCGCCGAAGACCACGGTCGACTTGATCGTGGTGAACTGGGCGTAGGTGCGGATCGAGGTTTCGATCTGGGCAGCAAGCTCGCGCGTCGGCGAGAGGATCAGCGCGCGCACGCTACGCGGCTGCATCCGGCGCGGATGGTTCAGCAGCCGGTGAACCAGCGGCAGCGAGAACGCCGCCGTCTTGCCGGTGCCGGTCTGGGCGGCGCCGAGGAGGTCGCGGCCCTGCAGGATCGGCGGGATCGCCTGCGCCTGGATCGGCGTGGGCGTGACGTAACCTTCGGAGGCGAGCGCCTTGAGAAGCTGCTCGGAGAGGCCGAGGTCGGTAAATTTGGTCAAAACGTAGTCTTTCCGGACGCCGCGACGCAAGGGGCACATGTGGGTCTCGGCTGTGCCGCCGGATTGCGCCCGGCCTGATAGTCTAGGGGATCGGTCCTGCCGGCGAACCGCTAAGCCACAGCGCCGGCAGGTTTGTCGCGGACCGGGCGGGCGAAAGCCTCGTCCGGTCGGTTAAGTCTCAGGCGATGGCGAGGTTGCCGGCCGAGGACTTGCCGGTCTTGCGATCGGCGATCAGCTCGTAGGAGACGACCTGACCCTCGACCAGCTCGCGCAGGCCGGCGCGCTCAACGGCGCTGATGTGGACGAAAATGTCCTGCCCGCCGTTAGACGGGGTGATGAAGCCATAGCCCTTGGTGGCGTTGAACCACTTGACGGTGCCCTTATCCATAACGGGATAGTCCTTGCGTTTCAGATCCGCGTGTTCGATGAGGCCCAGGGCTCGACGCGCGGACGCCTCGCTCTGGTCTTGTAGTCGATGTGTGGTGGATCTGAATCGTGACCGCCGACCGGACCTTGCGCCCGCGCGGAGGAATGGCCAGAACCCGGCCGCATCTCGTCTTACATGGGAGGGGCTAGCATATTTTGCGAGAGGGGTCCAGCGCGGGGGCAGATCCGGGGCTGGTTCGAAATTGTCGATCGTCGATTTGCCTTTCAATCCGTAGCGGTCTTCACCCGATCTCCTGCACCAGCCCGACCAACCCGCCCAGAGCGACGAGCTTGCGATACCTCCCCTCCCCCACCGGCTCCTCGGCATGCTCCAGCGCCCAGGTCAGCTCGTGCGGCACATGCACCGCCCAGGCGCCGGCCGCCAGCGCGGGCAGGATGTCGGATTTCAGCGAGTTTCCGACCATCATCGCACGGCGTGCGCCGTCGCCATGGCGGGCGAAGATGCGCTCATAGGTCGAGGCGTTCTTGTCGCTGACGATCTCGACCGCGTCGAACAACTCACCCAGCCCCGAGGCCGCGAGCTTGCGCTCCTGGTCGAAGAGGTCGCCCTTGGTGATCAGCACGAGTTTGTAGTCGCCGGCCAGCGCTTGAAGCGTCTCGCGGACATGCGGCAGCGTCTCGACCGGGTGGTCCAGCATCTCCCGGCCCCAGCCGAGGATTTCGGCAATCGCCGAGGTCGGCACTTGCCCGCGCGTGATCTCGATCGCGCTCTCGATCATCGAGAGGACGAAGCCCTTGATGCCGAAGCCGTAGAAGGCGAGGTTGCGGCGCTCAGTCTCCAGCAACTTGCCGGAAATCTCGGCTGCCTGCCCATGCGCGCCGAGCAGCGCGACGAAGCGGTCCTCGGTCAGCCGGAAGAACTGCTCGTTCTGCCAGAGCGTGTCGTCGGCGTCGAAGCCGATGGTGGTGATGGCTGCCATCCGGCCGGCGCTCCTTGATTGCCGTCTGCGTCACGATAAACTAAGTTCAGTAAACTAAACCAGGACCAACGCGATGGACGTCGTCAATATTCACCAGGCCAAGACGCATCTCTCGCGCCTTGTCGAACGGGCCGCCAAAGGCGAGGGCTTCATCATCGCGAAGTCAGGCAAGGCCATGGTCAAAGTCGTACCGATCGACGCGCCCGAGCAACGCCCCAAGCGTCGCATCGGCTTCATGAGAGGCCGGATATCGGTCCCTGACGACTTCGACACGATGGGCGCCCACGAGATTGCCCGGATGTTCGAAGGCGAATCGTGAAGGCGCTCCTCGATACTCATCTTCTGATCTGGCTCGCGATCGGGTCGGACCGGATCTCCGGCCGGGCGCTCGAAATCGTCGAGGACGACAGCAACGACCTCTTCTTCAGCACGGCGAGTATCTGGGAGATCGCGATCAAGGCGGGACTGAAACGAGCCGAGTTCATCGTCGATCCGCGCGTTCTTCGCAGGGAACTTCTCGATAACGGCTACGAGGAGTTGCCGATCGCCGGTCGGCACGCCCTCGCCATTATCGATCTGCCGCGCCTGCACAGCGATCCGTTCGATCGCCTGCTCGTCGCTCAGGCCACGATAGAAGGGCTCGTGCTCTTGACGGCTGACGAGCTGGTGGGTCGCTACCCTGGTCCGATCATGAAGGTATGAACCCTCATCCCTCCTTCTGCTTCACCGCCCCAAGCGCCGCCTGGGCCGCCGCAAGCCGCGCGATCGGCACGCGGAACGGCGAACAGGAGACGTAGTCGAGCCCGATGCTTTCGCAGAATCCGATAGAGGCCGGATCGCCGCCATGCTCGCCGCAGATGCCGAGCTTGATGTCGGGCCTGACCTCGCGGCCGCGCTGCGCGGCGAGCTTCACCAGTTCGCCGACGCCCTCCTGATCGATCGTCACGAAGGGGTCCTGCGCCAGGATGCCTTTCTGGGTGTAGGGGCCGAGGAAGGAGGCCGCGTCGTCGCGGCTGATGCCGAGCGTGGTCTGGGTCAGGTCGTTGGTGCCGAAGGAGAAGAACTCGGCGCTCCTGGCGATTTCCTTCGCCATCAGCGCGGCGCGCGGCAGTTCGATCATGGTGCCGACCTGATAGCTCAGCTCGGTCTTGCTTTCCGCGATCACGGCCTTGGCCATGGCGTCGATGCGCGCCTTGACGAGGTCGAGTTCGGCCACGCCCATGACGAGCGGGACCATGACCTCCGGGATGACCGGCTTGCCGGTTTCCTGGGCCGCGATCACCGCCGCTTCGAAGATGGCGCGCGCCTGCATCTCGGCGATCTCGGGATAGGCGATGGCGAGGCGCACGCCGCGGAAACCGAGCATCGGGTTGAACTCGTGCAGTTCGGCGGCGCGGTGCTTGAGCGTCTCGGGCGTGACGCCGAGCGCGCTGGCGACCGAGGCGATCTCGGCCTCGCCATGGGGCAGGAACTCGTGCAGCGGCGGATCGAGCAGGCGGATCGTAACGGGGAGACCCTGCATGATGGTGAAGAGCTGGACGAAATCCTGGCGCTGCATCGGCAGCAGCTTGGCGAGCGCGGCGCGGCGGCCGGCGTCGTCATGCGCCAGAATCATCTCGCGCATCGGCTGGATGCGGTCCTCGTCGAAGAACATGTGCTCGGTGCGGCAAAGCCCGATGCCCTCCGCGCCGAACTCGCGCGCCGTCCTGGCATCGTCGGGCGTCTCGGCATTAGCGCGCACCTTCAGGCGGCGGACCCTGTCGGCCCAGCCCATCAGCGTGCCGAACTCGCCCGAGAGCTCCGGCTGCTGCATTCTGATCTCGCCGAGCATCACCTGGCCGGCCCCGCCGTCGATGGTGATGAAATCGCCTGCCTTGAGCACGGTCGCGCCCACGCTCATCGTGCCCTTGGCGTAATCGACGCGGATCTGGCCCGCGCCCGAGACGCAGGGCTTGCCCATGCCGCGCGCTACCACCGCCGCATGCGAGGTCATGCCGCCGCGCGTGGTGAGGATGCCTTCTGCGGCGTGCATGCCGTGGATGTCCTCAGGCGAGGTCTCGACGCGCACGAGTATGACCTTGCGGCCGGCCTTCCTGGCGTTCTCGGCGTCGTCCGAGTTGAAGACGATCTCGCCCGCCGCCGCGCCCGGCGAGGCCGGCAGCCCGGTGGTCAGGATGCGGCGCTCGGCCTTGGGGTCGATCGTCGGATGCAGCAGCTGGTCGAGCGCGCCGGGCTCGACGCGGCCGACGGCCTCCTCCTCCGTGATCAGGCCTTCCTGGGCGAGTTCGACCGCGATGCGCAGCGCGGCCTTCGCAGTCCGCTTGCCGGAGCGGGTCTGCAGCATCCAGAGCTTGCCCTCCTGAATGGTGAATTCCATGTCCTGCATGTCGCGATAGTGCCGCTCCAGGATGCCGTAGATGCGGACGAGCTCCGCATAGGCGTCGGGCATCGCCTTCTCCATCGAAGGCTTGTCGGAGCCGGCTTCCTTCTTCGCGGCCTCCGTGATGTCCTGCGGCGTACGGATGCCGGCGACGACGTCCTCGCCCTGCGCGTTGATCAGGAACTCGCCATAGAGCGCGTTCTCGCCGGTCGAGGGATTACGGGTGAAGGCGACGCCGGTCGCCGAGGTGTCGCCCATATTGCCGAACACCATCGACTGCACGTTGACCGCCGTGCCCCAGGCGGCCGGGATGTTGTTCAGCTCGCGATACTTGATTGCGCGCGCATTCATCCAGGAGGAGAACACCGCGCCCACCGCGCCCCAGAGCTGGGCGTGAGGCTCCTGCGGAAACTCCGAGCCGAGCGCCTTCTTCACGATGTCCTTGTATTTGCCGACCAGCACCCTCCAGTCTTCGGCGGACAGGTCGGTGTCGAGGTGCAGCCCCTTGCGCTCCTTGTAGTCCTCGAGGGCCTCCTCGAAATGGCCGTGGTCGACGTCGAGCACCACGTTGGAATACATCGTGATGAAGCGGCGATAGCTGTCCCATGCGAAGCGCGCGTCGCCCGAGGCCTTGGCCACGGCCTCCACGGTGACGTCGTTCAGGCCGAGGTTCAGCACCGTGTCCATCATGCCCGGCATCGAGGCGCGCGCGCCCGACCGCACCGAGACCAGCAGCGGATTGGCCGGATCGCCGAAGGTCTTCCCGGTCAGCGTCGCCATACCCGCCAGCGCGGCCTGGGCCTGCGCTTCAAGCTCCGGCGGAAACTGCTTGCCGTTGTCGTAGTACCAGGTGCAGACCTCGGTGGTGATGGTGAAGCCAGGCGGCACCGGCAGTCCGAGATTGCTCATCTCGGCGAGATTGGCGCCCTTGCCGCCGAGCAGGTTCTTCATACCCGCCTCGCCTTCGGCCTTGCCGTCGCCAAAGGTGTAGACCCACTTCGCTCCAGCCATCACAACAGCCTCTTCCCAATTGAACCGGGCAGACGAACGCACCGGCGGTCGAATGGTTTCGCTCGTGCGCGGCCAAGCCGGCGCGGCGTGGTCATGCCGAAAAGTGCGGGAACAATCAATCGGCGGCTGCCGCCGGGAGCGCAACGAGAGAACGCGCCAGCCCTCGGCCTCAAGCGCGCTTGTCCCTTGCCGCGCGCGGCCAGCGCAGCGGCCAGTTGACTATGCGCTCGGGCAGATCGCTCTCCGCCACGTCATCCTCGCCAGCGAAAACCCGGTCGCGAACGGACACCCCGGCCGCGATGACCGTCTCCGGATCGCCCGAAACCAGCGGGTGCCACCAAAGCAGGTCGCGGCCCTCCGCCACGAGGCGGTAGGCGCAGGTCGGCGGCAGCCAGCGCAGCGTGCGGACCGCATGCGGCGTCAGCGTCACGCAGTCGGGCACGGACCGAGAGCGGTTCTCGTAGTCCTTGCAGCGGCAGGCGCCGGCGTCGAACAGCCGGCAGCCGACATCGGTGGCGAGGATGCGCCCGCTGTCCTCGTCCTCCAGCTTGACGAGGCAGCAGCGCCCGCAGCCGTCGCAGAGCGATTCCCACTGTTCGCGCGTCATGGCGTCGAGCGTCGTCGTGCGCCAGAACGGCGCGGCGTCGGGGGCGATGTCGGAAGTCATCGCCCCCTTATGGCGGATCGAGGCGCGTTGCGGAAGCGCGTTAGCTGCGCGCCCGCAATTCCGCCTGCGAGCGGCCGATGATGCCGGGATAGCGCTTGTCGGGATACCAGGGCGTTCGTCCGATCGCGTCGAAACCCGGCAGGATCTCCATGTGCTGGACCATGCGGGCGCGCATCGCCTGGTCCGGCAGCGGACCGCGCAAGGCCCCGAGGTTTTCCTGCGCATGCGCCGGATCGGACGTCGCCGAAAGCACGCAGGTCACCGTTGGGTTGGCCATGACGTATTTCAGGAAGAACTGCGCCCAGTTGGCCGCGCCGAATTCCCTGGCGAAATCCGGCAGCGGCCGGCCCTCGACGACCTTGTGCAGGCGGCCTTTTTCCAGCGCCATGTTGATGAAGACGCCGCAGCCCTTCTCGGCTGCGGCCGGCAGAACGCGCTGCTCGGCGCCGCGGTTGAAGATCGAGTAGTTGACCTGCACGAAATCGACCGCGCCGCGCCCGATCCAGCCGGCGAGGACGTCGTGATAGGCGTTTTCGTGATGGGTCACGCCGACGAAGCGGGTGCGCCCCTCCTTCTTCCAGACGTTGAGCATCGGCACGACGACATCGACATTGACGAGGCTGTGGCACTGCATCAGGTCGAAGCTCCTGCGCCACAGCCGGTTCTGCGACTGCTCGAAGGAGCGGCGCGCATGACTGTCATCGGCCAGGAACTCGCCGGTGACCCAGAGCTTGTTGGCGATGAACAGCCGCTCGTTCAGCCCCTGCGCGATCAGCGCGTCGCCGACCGTGGTCTCGCCCGTGCCGTAGAGCGGCGAGGTGTCGATGACGCGCACGCCCGCTTCGGTGTAGAGCCGCGTCACCTCGCGCAGATGGTCGCGCCTCTCGCCGGGCAGCGTGTCGAAGGTGAGGAAGGTGCCGAGCCCCAGCGCCGGAACCGCCTCGCCGCTGCGCGGGATGGGGCGGGTGATCAGATCGCCGACAGCGGGCCGCGCCAGGGCCGCCTGGGCGCTGGCGGCAGGCGGCAGCGCGAGACCGGCGGCAGCGGCGGCGCCGCCGACGAGCAAGGCGAGGCGGTGAAGGGGCCATCTTGGGGGC
>FWWL01000715.1_pt1 | contig 88807 bp, 68 predicted proteins | sample 2228331 | NCBI WGS metagenome assembly FWWL01 (sample SAMEA103939775, study PRJEB20133) | metagenome | reverse complement strand
AAGGTGCACCTGCGCAACATCTTTGGCAAGATCGGCGTGGCATCGCGGACCGAGGCGACCATGTATGCAGTGCGGAGTGGAATCGTCGAAGTTGCTGCAGTGCCTTCGAGCAGTATCGCTACATCGTCAGACGTTCCGCAAACCCTCTCGATTGCTGAGCCAGACAAACCGGCGTCTACTGTCGCCCGTCTTTCGACTGGTCGACCACAATGGTTGCTCTATGCAGGTATTGCAGGCGGAGTAGCGCTGGTATTCGCAGTAATCTTCGGAGTGCTGGTACTGCTGGGGAACAACACTCCATCTCCTTCTCCAGCAGTTCCCAGTCCTCAGACTTTTGTATCATCTCCTTCTCCAGTATGGACGGAACATCCATCGCTTCCCTATGCGCAGATCGCTTCAGCCGCCATCGCCTTCGAAGGCCGCATGTTTGTTATCGGTGGGATGGCTGGCAGCGATGTCACCGGCAGCGCCTGGCGATACGACCCGGCAAACAAAACATGGACGCCGCTCAATGCCAAGCCCACGCCTGTGCAGGATGCTGGGGCTGTGGTACTGAACGGCAAAATCTACATTCCTGGGGGACGCCTGGCAGACGGTGCGATCAGTGACAGACTCGAGATCTTTGACCCGGCGCTCGGCGCGTGGACTGAAGGCCACCCCTTACCTGCTCCACGCAGTGCCTATGGGATTGCGGCAGTCGATGGTCGTCTGTACCTGTTCGGCGGTTGGGACGGCACAAAGGCGTCTAGCGATGTATTCGCCTATGATCCGGTCAGCGATACATGGGAACAGCGTCCACCGATGCCAACAGCGCGCGCTTATGCAGGAACCGCGGTTGTTGATGGAAGTATCTATGTAATTGGAGGCGAGGATCAGGGTCAGGCACTGAGTGTCAATGAACAATACACGCCATCAAAAGAAGGCGAAGCGGCCTGGTCATCACGCACAGCGCTTCCTAAGGCGCGAAGTCGCTTTGGGTGTGCAGCGCTCTCGAACCTGATCTTTGTGCTGGGGGGACATCCAGAGGAAACCCCGCTCTACTACGATGTTCGCAGTGACAGCTGGAAGGCTTTTGACCCTCCGCAAACACCGCTCGGCAAACAACCTGCAGTTGCAGTGCGTGATGCTTCCTTATTTGTGATCGTCAGTTCGCAGGATCGGTCAGAGAGTCCAGTGTACGAACTGAGGATGTTGTATACTGTTGTCTTACCCTCACAGTAGCCTTCAGTCGATAATGAAAGTCTTGAACCTGATCAACAACCTGCTTGGTCCGTTTGGCGCCAAAATAATCTCATCTTTGCCAGAAAAGCGCGAAAACCAACGTCTTCATCGGCTTCGTCGGCGCAACCACTGGTCACAGGCTAAATATACATCCGGACTCGATCTCGACGAATCACGTTTTCTGAGATTTCTATGCGATGTATGTCATCCATACCGTCGCGATCTGGATCGTTTACTCAGTGCTTCTTCGGATGCAGCGAGCGGGTATTACCTTGATAACATATGGTTCGGTCCCATCGATGGAAGTGTTCTTTACTGTGTTATTCGTCACTTTCGTCCAAAAAAAATTATTGAGATCGGTAGCGGCTTTTCAACCCACTTAATGCGTCAATCCATAACAGACGGTAATCTTTCCTGCCAAATCATCAGTATCGATCCTGAGCCACGCATTAATATCCACCGTGTCGCAGATACCATTATACCTCAGCGAGTTGAAGATCTGGATGCAGATGAAATCGCTGATCAACTTGGATCCGGTGATATCTTGTTCATCGACTCAAGCCATACAATTGTCAGTGGCGGCGACGTCCCGTTTCTCTTTCTCGAAGTGATACCGCGTCTGCGTGCAGGTGTACTGATCCATGTGCATGATATCTTTTTTCCATACGATTATCCTGAGGAGTGGGTTTGCACATTACGGTACGGATGGAACGAACAGTATCTTGTTCATGCATTTCTGGCATTCAACACCGCTTTCCATATTTTCTGGTCAGGATCTTATATGTGGCACGAGCACCGTGATTCTTTGATTTCATCTATACCCTATAGCATAAACGCCAGAGGCGCCGGCAGTTTATGGTTTCAACGAGTGGTGATATAAACAGAGCAGCCTGAGAGTACACATCGGTACCTCAGGCTGCTCTGTTATTGGCTTTCTCTCTTACTTATTGTGCGAAAGCGCCGTATGTGTAGAGTTTATCGTTCGATGGAGAACCGCTTGAAATCTGGTTGACGATAGCAACGATCTTGCCACCGCTACTGGCTGTTATGGTAGCTGACCCCACATACATACAACTCTGAAACTGCGAGTCCGATCCAATCGGGCTTAGACCAGCAGGCTGACCAGCAATGTACGTCTGTAAGAAAGTGAAGGAGGCTCCTGCCTGTATGGTCTGTGTACGCGCAGTTGGTGTCGGGCACAGGGTAAATCCGGTTGGAGGCGCACCTTGAAAGGTGTTAGGACCAAAGGTTACGGTCACCGTTGTCGGCGCGGAGCCAACGTTCTGTACCTGAATGCCAGAGAATGTTCCGAAGTTGTTGGCGGCTACCAGAGGTGCCAACGCCTTATCGGTCGCTGTGTTGGGATTGAAGCCGGTATATGTCGATGCATCTTTTGTGTTTCCATCAACTTGGTTGACAACCACAAACAGTGGCTGGTTATTATCGCTATTCACTGTTGCACCACCGATGTAGATGCACCCATTGAAGAACGGGTCAAATGGTGGCTGCCCATTACCAGCAGACTGGATAAGCGTTGCTGACTTGCCCGCGTCAATCGATAGCGTCTTGCTAGGAGGCGTACTACAAGGTGTAAGTCCACCTACAGGAGCAGTAACCGTATTCGGTGAGAACGTGATAGTAGCATTGGTCGGCTGTGCACCAGTATTAAGGACCTGAATGCCAGTAAACGCACCAAAGTTGTTACCGAGAATGAGCGGCAAAGCAACCGTTGGTGATCCTGTGCCTGCCGGGAAAGAGTTATATGCCATGAGCTGGCCGTTCCCTTCCTGCAGCACAGTCGCCACTATCTGACCACCTGTTGAATTGATGGTTGCAGAGCCAATAAATCCCGGGATAGCAGTACCAAGTGCCGGATTGTCTTTCTGGAAAATAGTTTTAGAGGCGCCTGGTTGCAGGGTGAATGAAGGCTCAGTTGCTGCATTGCCAGCAAAGCCTGGAGTGTACGAGATGTTTATCGTGGCTGGGGATGTGCCAACATTCTGAATAGTAATAGAAGTATCGACTCCGAAGTTGTTTCGCACAATGAGTGGTAGACTCAGCGATGACGCACCACTGGTGAATCCACCGTAGCTGTCGCCCAGGGTGTTGCTGGCATTGAGAATGTTCGTAACCGCAACAATCGGCTGATCAGATAGAATGATAACTGAACCTCTGAATCCTGGCGGTGCTGTCATCTGAACATAGCCAGGCGCTGAAAACGTAACGAAAGTCGCTGAACCACCTGGAGGAATGGTATGTGTCTGGGTTGCGACTTGTGCCTGTGTCGTTGCACTAATGTACTGGACAGTGATGTTGGCTGGTTGGGTCTGGCTCAAGTTCTGCACCTGAAACCCGGATGTTTCCACTGTGCTGGACGTTTGAGCGCTTGCGGCTACGGGCATTAGCGCCAGCGACAGACATAGCGCTGCCAATGCTAGAAGCCACATTGTTAACCCTGGAGAGAGTTGCAGTTTTGCTTTCATAGTAACTTGATTCCTCCGTACTAAAAGAGCCTTACACTCGCATTGTATCACCAGGTTTCCTCTTTGCTATACCGCCGAAGACCTAATCGATCTATCGATTCGCTAGTAATAAGAACGTATCCTCGATAACCAATATGGAGTATTATTCGCATATGAGCATTTGATCGTCGATGAAACGTTTGTTCAGCGCGCGCGTGCTGCGATTGTCAAAGCAGTCAGGTGCTTTAGTCGCGCTGCTATTTCTAGATACGGTCGTATCGTCCACCGAAAGGGACGTGAGAATGTAAGAGCGATCCCTAGACGGCGAACAGAGAACTGTTGGATGCGAGCGTTGATTGCAATGCGCAGGCTCTCTGTAAAGTGATATTCGATACCAACCAGGCAGGCGGTTCGATAGGTAACAAGGCCGGCTTCTGTAAGCAATGTTTGGAGAGATGATCGTTCAAAGGTGTAGAAATGGCGTGGCAATTCCCAGCCGCACCAGTATTCACCAAAGAGACGCGCGTCCCAACTGTCACATAGGGGAATGGTCAGATAGATGAAGCCGCCAGGTTTCAGCATCTGACGCAGACGGCGGAGAGCCGCCAGGGGATCGGGGAGATGCTCCAGGACATTCCAGAGGGTGATAGCATCCCACAGAGTGCCTTCGAGCGGAGCATCTTCGAGCGTTGCCTGAATAACGCGAGCGCCAGTGCAGCAAGCAGTAGCGGCCGCTTCAGGGTCAGGTTCGATGCCGGTAATCGACCAGTGGGGCAATAGCAGTTGCATCGCTCTAAGGAATGTTCCGGCACCTGTGCCAACGTCGAGCAACATGCCTGGCTTGGACTGAACGCTCGCAATAAAAGCGCACAGGCGTTTCCAGTCATGATGCAGTGCCTTATGAGCAGGAGTGTGCTGATGCGGAACATAGTCTGGCGGATAGATCAATGTCAGCGACTCTGGAGCGGGACGCGGGTTCAGGTAAATCAATCCACACCTGGTGCAACGTTGAAGGGAAAATATTCCGGGAACGTGACCGGTACGATCTGGCATGGTCAGAAACGGAATGCTTTCATTAGCCCCGCACAAACAGCATCTGATCTTTTCAAGGCGCAAGCATGGGGCAGTCTGCCTTTCCATGGAAATCACTCCCAACCAAGTTGATGCCATACTCGATGGAACCAGCTGGGATTACGATCACGGATTGTACGATAGATAGCAAGCATGAGCGGGGGGGTGATGAATTTGGCAAGTCGCTCGTAGCGCGGTGGAACGCGTGGCGTCCAGCATTGCTGCCACGCAGCCAGACGCTCCCGTAGAGCACGCTCTCGTTCCCCAGACAGCTGACCTTTGTATCCTACCCCCACTATGGTTTCAGGGAAATCTTCGATGCCGGCCCATGTAACCGTCGCAAACTCAAACGAGCGCAACAAACTGCGAAGTGCCTCCGGGGTAAATCTCCAGTAATCTGATGGATGGTTGTGGATCGGGAAGTTCATGACCGATGAGATGAGAACAACGCCGCCCGGCGCAAGGATGCGATATACTTCTTCCATTGCTCGCCATGGTCGTTCAACATGTTCTAGTGTGTCAAGTATCAGGACACTGCCGACACTGGCATCCGGCAAGCCAATATTATGCAAATCGAGAACTACATCCACCCCAGGACCGCGCCGCATATCTGCTCCAACATAAGGCTGCCCCGGAAAAAAGGCGCGCAGGTCGGCAAATCCTTCCTGTCCAGCGACCTGGTAGGAACCGAACTCGTACACTGGCGTGTTAAACGGCAGTGTCGCCACGCATATTTCCACGAACTCTTTGATGATAGCGCGCATACTACACCTGTAATGCAAGCCCTGTAGCCCCCCATGTCAGGTCTACCAGCACTCCCCAAACGCGCCAGATAACCAGAACCAATAATGCCTGCGGAACCGGCATCATGGTTGAAAGTATAATAACCAGTACGCTGTTGGTAACACCAAGATCAAACGGGATCCAGAAAAGCAACGCTCCTGTGACTACCAGCAGCGCCCAGCACTGGATCAGCAAGATGAGCGCCGACTCAGGAATGAAGAAGATTGAGCGGCAGACAAAATACAGTGCCAGGCCACCAAGAGTAATCGTTGCGATATTGCGCAATGCCCAAAAGAGCAGGTGCTGCCAGCGCAGTGTTGCCGCCGGGTGTCGTGCAATCAGCCAGTTGAGAAACCAGCGAAATAGCGGTGAGGGTAGTAAGAGTAGCAGCATGGCCAGCACACCCGCCAAGAGCCACGGGCTAACGTATGCGGTCATACTGCCAGATAACGAGAATGTCGCAAGCGCCACGATCACACCTGCCAGACCAAACACCGGCGGTTCGATCAGCGCCAGTGCTGCCACCTGCACGCCGTCAACGCCTTGTTGCCTGTACATGAATACCCGGCTAACGGCAACCATCCCGACTCCTGGCAACCGTGCCGCCAGGTTGGACAGAGCGTAGATCCGAAAGTGAGTACGCAGGGGAATGTTATGACCGGAACACCGCAATATTGCTCCCCAGCCGCTAACGGCAATAAGCACCCCCGCTGTTTGCACGATGAATGCCATTCCAAGCCAGACCGGCTCGATCTGCACATCCCAGAGTTGCGCAATCTGATCACGGTCTTGATACAGCCGGTAGCCGATGTATCCGTTGATCAGCAAAAAAAAAGCCAGTCCCAGCATCCACTGCCAGCGATGCAAAGGGAACAATAAACGGAGTCGTTGTACTGCTGAACGCAGATGACGCAGGTGCGGAATAGTAGTTATACCTTCCAAAATGACATCCTTATAGGCGTTACGCAGATGCCGTTGCGCCATAGCACCTATTGCGAGATGACAGATTGCCAGATGCGTGCACGATAGCGTCTGGTTGTAGCAACAAACCCATGCTGCAGTCGTGATACGGTCATCAGGAAAAAGGCACCGTTCATTACGAATATCGATACACTATGGTTACAGATTTACTGCTGGCGCCACGCCGTAACCAGCCCTGCCAATCCACCCGCAACATAGCCAAGCGCATCAGGCCACTGAGCATGTCGCGCCTTCCAGCGCGCAACACGCGCCATGTCGGCAATTGCGACGGTCGTGTATATCAGACGATCGAGTCCATGACGATACTTGTAAAAGAAAAGCTGCCGGCTGTGCGCCAGGTAGAATTCTCGCAATCCTGGAACGTTACGTGTGCTCGCTGATACAGCATGCCGTACAATTGCGCCAGGGAGGTAGGCAACGTCGAAGCCCGCGGCTCTGGCTCGCATACTGAAATCAGTATCTTCATAGTAGAAGAAGAACCGCTCATCGAACAGTCCAGCCCATTCAAACACTTCGCGACGGATGAGAAGCGCAGCGCCGAATGCCGTCGGCACTGCCACTGGAATATCGGGTGGCGATGGCGCCAGTGGCTCATTCCACCCGATTGGCTTCGTCCAGTAGCGTCCAACATACGCTCCTGCGCCTGCCAGCGTGTCTGGTTGATCTGCGCGAACCACAGCCGCGCTTAATATGCCAATCTGTGGACACTGATGCAGGGCTGCCGTCATTCGTAGCAACGCATCGGGTGCAATCAACGCATCGTTGTTGAGCAATAGCACAGCATCGGCGCCATTGTCAAGCGCGTGGCGAATAGCCGGGTTGACACCCGCTGCAAAACCCCTGTTCCGCTCGTGACGAATGACATGGATGTCGGGAAACTGAGCGATCAGGCGCTCAAGAGAGCCATTATGCGATCCATTATCGACTAACGTGATTGAATAGGAAGGATAGTCAAGTACATAAAGTGACGCCAGACAATCTCTGGTGCACCGATCATCGCGCCAGTGGAGCACAATAATAATAACGTGCAATTTATCGGTTGACTCGTTGATACCCATGAACGACACCCGCGTACCAGCCTGTTCGAGCCCACACAACTCCTGGAAGCAGAGAACGATGACGCTGACGCAATCCTGGTTGAGACGCATAATAACCGAGAGCATCGCGCGCAGCCAGGACAGGAATGGCTGCAACAGCCAGTTGTGGCGATACGCGAATCAGACGATCCCAAAGCGTCACGCCGAGCAGTGACCGGTATCGTGCAGACACTGCTGGCCAGTCGCGTCCCCAGATATACATATGCCACCAGACACTCTGAGCAGTTGTACGTGTCGTGTAGTGGCGGGCTACTGCGTTAGGTTCGAAGTGGAGCTCTACCCCAACAAGTCGCAAGCGAAAGCTCAGATCGGCATCCTCACCTGTCCGCAGTTGAGTATCGAAAGCAGTCATTCGCCGCAACAGACGTGTGTCTATCGCCATGTTTCCCGATAACAGATATGGGCGCCTGCCAGGCGGTGCAGTTGGCAGAAACAAACCAAAGCAAGCTACAGTATCGCACATTTCCCAATACTGCTTTTGACTGAAGTCAATGCTCCCCACTGTCGCCCTGGCCTCGTCCCAACTGCAAAGGAGATTTTCCAGCCACCTTGCGCAGGGGACGCAGTCTGAGTCTAGAAAAGCGCAAATATCACCTTGTGCATATGCAACCCCTACATTGCGCGCCTGTGCAGGAGAAAGCGGAACAGGAGAGTTGATGAAACGTACCATCCCATCATTACGAGCAAACCCATACCTGTCCTGACCGACAATAATCACTTCTCTAGGTCTGATGCTCTGGCGATGCAATTCATCAATAACTTCGCCAAGGTAAGGTGAGTGCAAGTTGGGAACAATGACGGATACATTATGCATATGCGAACAAGGATACTAAGAGCCTGGCCGAATAACGCAGGATGCCGAACAACCGTATCCTGAGGGAAGGGGCGGTTTTTCGGCTAGGCTCTAAGAGCATCGAAAAAAAATACGTCCGAATGCATTGCTGGACTCTACTCCCTCCGCCACGCCCCAGTACCACGCGGTACGCGCCCAGACAAGCCCCGGCAACAGGTGTATACCGTGGCGCGCCAGCGCCGACACGTCGCGCAGCGCCAGCAATGGCGCCGCAACCCGTAGCATCGGAGCAAGCCTTCGCAGACGCTCAATCGGCATCGGCGGAGGCGCCAGGCGTGTATGACGACGCCACAGGGTGACCTGGATGCGCCCGAACGAACGCAGATGCTCCCATACGGCGCGTGGCGTCGCGCGCCGATGACAATGGATGACACGACCTCGCGGTTCGAACATGATCGTGATGCCGATTGTGCGTAACCGTAATGTCAGGTCGGTATCCTCGCCAGCCGCGCCCGGAAACCGCTCGTCGAACCCTCCGGCTCGGCAGAAGAGCAGCCGCTGAATGCACAGGTTTAAACTGGGCGCCCATGGGCGTTCGCCAGCCGGCGACGTATCGAGATAATCGGCGAAAACCAGCAGATTGTCGCACGTCGTCCAGTATTTACCTGGTTCAATCGCTACACCGCCACAGATAACACTTGTCCCTTTTCGGATATGCACGGCAATCCGCTCTATCAGATCCGGCATAGCGATGCAATCAGAGTCGATGAACAGCAGATAGTGACCTCTCGCACATGCAGCCCCCAGGTTGCGCGCACGCGCGGCTGAAACAGGCTGCAACGTCTCGATGTGTCGCGCTGGCGGTTTGACCAGCCCGTGCCGATCCTGTCCGACAACGAGTATCTCGCTGATCAGGCGCCGCTCCGTTTGTGCGGCAATCGAGTCGATCACATCGCCAATCAATGGCGAGTGGAGGTTGGGAATGATTACCGAGATGTCACCGCTCACAGTGCGGCAAGTATAGTCAGATCGCGTCGACCTGTCAACCTGACTGCTCATTCCGGGTGTGATACAACTGTTCAGATGTACACCGGTACGCCGATCCGCGAATGCGGTGTCGTTCGGGTGAGTGCGAACAGGTCTCTGCGTGCCTGAGAGACGAGCGAATGTATCTCTTGACATCCCTCACAATAGTAGTTTATAATCACACTACTAGTATGGAGACGAACGACTATGGATGTCCTCGAACAACTGGTTGCACTCGGGTTTACCGAGTATGAGGCAAAAGTCTATCTGGCGCTGTTGCAGGAGCATCCGGCAACCGGGTATCAGATCGGCAAGATTGCCGGTGTGCCGCGCTCGATGGTCTATGAGGCGCTGGGGCGGCTCGAAGCGCGTGGCGCGGTGTTGAAGAGTTTTGATGAAAAAGCCACTCTCTATCGCCCGGTGTCGCCCGATGTGCTCCTTGACCGGTATGAGCAAGGGGTGCGGCAGCGCGTGATGGAGCTGCGCACGAGCCTGGCGCCGCTCTACCGCCGTCACGATGATGGACGGCTGTGGAACTTCAGCGGTCGCCGCGAGGCGCTGCACTATGCCCGCGAAATGATCGAGCGCGCTCACATCGAACTGTTGCTCGTCCTGACCGACGATGATGTGGCGGAACTCCACGATGCGCTCGCCGGGGCGCACGCGCGCGGCGTGCACCTTGGCGTCATTCTGACAGGTAGCGCACCGTTTACGCTTGGACAGGCGGTGCGGCATCCGCATCTGGAAACAACGCTGCATCAGATGGAAGAGACGTTGATCGTTGTGGCGGATGACCGTGAGTGCCTGATTGCCAGCGGACACGTTACAACCTCGGCAACTGTCACAACCAACCCGAATATGGTCTCGATTGCCCATCAGTTTGTCTGGATGGAACTGTTCGCTCAGCGCATCTTTGCGCGCCTGGGAGCGGATTTGCTGGCGCGTCTCGATCCGGAGGATCGCCGTATTCTTCAGCATGAGGAGCAGGCATAAATGTCTACACAGGAGTTGATTGCTCAATTGCGTACACGCCCTGGCGTGATTGCTGTCCATTATGATGAGAACGAGCGTGTGCTGACGCTGCGCTATGATGGCGGTCGTGTGAATGTCGCCGATATTGAAGCGCTCGCTCGCAGCGCCGGCGCAACGCTGCGGATGCTGCCCGCCGATACCCGCCCCTTGACGCCGGAAGAGGCGGAACTGGCGGCGCTGCCCTGGATGATTCGTCTGACCGTGCTGACGCTGGTCGTGGTGATCGCCGGCTGGATCGCCGAAGATGTCATGGCGCTGCCGCACTGGGTCGCCTGGCTGATGTACGCTATCGCGTATGCCAGCGGCGGGTTCTATAGCGTCCAGGAAGCGTGGGAGACGCTCAAAAAGCGGCAATTCGATGTTAACTTCCTTATGATTGTGGCTGCCGTCGGCGCGGCAGTTGTCGGTCAACCGCGCGAGGGCGCCATCCTGATGTTCCTGTTTTCGCTCTCCGGTACACTCGAGACGTATGCGATGGGGCGGACGCACGCTTCTATTCGCGCGCTGCTCGATATGACACCCAAAGAAGCCGAGGTCTATCGCAATGGAACGCTCGTGCGCGTGCCGGTTGAGGACGTGCAGGTTGGTGAGATTGTGCTGGTGCGTCCCGGTGCGCAGGTCCCCGCCGACGGCGTTGTGGTGCGCGGTGAGTCGGCGCTGAACGAGGCATCGATCACCGGAGAGTCGATGCCGGTCGAAAAGCGTCCTGGTGCAAAGGTGTTCGCCGGGACGATCAACGGTCAGGGGGCGCTCGAAGTTCGTGTGACCACCTCAGTGGAAAACTCGACGCTGGCGCGGATTGTGCAGGTGGTGCGCGAGGCGCGTGAGCAGAAGGCAAAAAGCCAGGATTTCACTGATCGGGTGATCGGGCAGTATTATGCGTATGCGATCGTTGGTCTGACCCTGCTGGCAGTCATCGTTCCGCTGTTGTTCCTGGGGTGGGATCTGAATACAACGCTGTATCGCGCGATGACGTTGATGGTGGTGGCGTCGCCGTGCGCGCTGGTGATTTCGATTCCGGCGGCGCTCCTCTCGGCGTTGGCATCGTCGGCGCGCGGCGGCGTGCTTTTCAAGGGTGGACGCCACCTGGAAGCCGCAGCGCAGGTGCGGGTGGTCGCCTTCGATAAAACCGGTACGCTGACAACCGGCAGGCCCGGCGTGGTGGCGGTCATTCCGGTCAATGGCGCGGCAAAAGACCTGGAACAGGCGCTCGCAGCGGCAGAAGCGCCTTCTCGCCCGCCGCTTCCCATTCCCGATGATATGCTCGGTGCGCTTTCACCTGACCAGAAACGTCTGCTGGCGCTGGCAGCAGCAATTGAGCGTCCGTCGGAGCATCCGCTGGCGCGCGCTATTGTGCGCGGTGCGGACGAGCGTGGGCTGGCAACGCCGGTCGCAACCGGCTTTGAGTCGCTTACCGGCGCCGGCGCCGCAGCAACCATCAATGGCTGCCGGTTGACGATTGGTCGTCCATCGCTGTTCGAGGTCACACCCGACATGATGGAACAGATCGTGGCGCAACAGGAACAGGGGCGCACGGTTGTGGCGCTTGGATGTGAACGCCAGGTGTGGGGTATCATTGCCATTGCCGATACGGTGCGTCCCGAGGCTGCGGCGGCAGTTGCGCGCCTGAAACAGACCGGTATCGAGCGGGTGGTGCTGTTGACCGGTGACAACCGCCAGGTGGCGCAGGCAATCGGACAGGTGCTTGGGGTTGATGAGGTGCGCGCCGAACTGTTGCCGGAAGAGAAGGTTGCCGTGATCCGTGAACTGGAGCAGCAGTACGGTCCGGTTGCGATGGTCGGCGATGGCATCAACGACGCGCCGGCGCTGGCAAGTGCGTCGCTCGGTGTGGCGATGGGCGCTGCCGGTACCGACGTAGCGCTGGAAAGCGCCGATATGCTGCTGATGAGTGACGATCTGAGCCGTCTGCCGGGAGCGTTGCGCTTGGCGCGTCACGCGCGCAGCATCGTCCGACAGAACCTGGCGTTTGCGTTTACCGTGATGGCGGTGCTGATGGTGGTTGCCATGTTCGGCGGCGTCTCGTTGCCGCTCGGCGTCATCGGGCACGAGGGCAGCACCCTGATCGTCGTGGCGAATGGGCTGCGGTTGCTCGCGGAGCGGGTGGGGTAGGAACGTGGGAATGTGGAACGTGGAATGTGTCCCGACCCTTGAGGTCTCTGCCGGTGAAACAGGGCTGGCGGTGAACCGGACGGGCGGAACGGTCGTCGCGTGTGGTTCGCGCGCGTCCTGACCTCAAGGGTCTCGCAAACGTGTGAACGTGGGAACGTGGAACGTGGGAACGTGAGAACGTAGAACGTGGAACGGGCGAACGTAACCGCAGGGGTATCATACCATTTTAGATTTTAGATTTTTCCCATGGTTCGCTCATTTTCATGGCGGTTTAGCAGAATCTACGGGATTCAGGCAAAGCCTGGTGTAGATGTCTGTCGAGAAATCCAGCAACGCCAGAATGCGCTGTTGGAGTTTGGAAAGCGGTGTAAGATGGCGGTGAGTATGATCAGGCTCCTGGATGACCGTCAGGTTGATCTCCCGCAACGCCTCCAGCAAACGCTCCGCCGTCGGGCGCATCGTGGCTCGCTTGGGATTGCCCGCATACAAACCAGCCAGGGTCTCCCCGTTGATAGTCAGGTTGCGCCGGACGATAAATTCCAGCAACGTCAATACCCGCAGGGCGATGGTCAGCAGCCGGATCAGGCCGGTAGCCCGATCCTCCCGCATCAGATACATCGGTGTCAGCGACAGCGGTCGCCCCTTCAGGCGTCCCATGCTCCGGTCAATCATGTACTGCCCCCGATACGCCCATACCGCTCGTTCCAGGGACAGGCGTTCCACCGAAGCATTGGTGACATACACCCGCCAACCCAGCCGACGAATCGCTTTTCCTAGCGCCTCTTCATCTAGGGCCACCGTCACCCGCACTTCTCGCTCCTGGATCACGCGGGCGGACCGTCCCCCATAGCCCCGCACCAGCCGCTCTCGCACCGCTTCCTGGTACTGGATACACAACAACCCCTGAACCCCATACTTCGCCATTACCGCTTCTGCGGCCTGCCGCAACGTTTCCCTATCTCGGAAGCGTCTCTTGCCTCGTCGGCGATCGTTCAGCGCTTCCAGGGCGGTCTGAGCCTTCCTCAGCCGCTCCCGCACGGCCGCTTCTGCGGCGTGGGCTTGTTTCAAGGAGCGCAAAATCAGCCGCCGTTCCGTCCAGGTGAGGGTTTGCCCGTCTACTTCGGCGGTCAACGTCTCCTGCCGTTCAAACCCCTCGGCCACCTGTTCCCGCTTGCCGTTTTCCTCTTCCCGAAAAACGGGAGTCAGGGCCTGTCTGTCCTGCCAAACAGGGGTCAGGTACGCTTCCAGCGCTGCCGGCGGCATCTGCACTTCCGACAAAGGGCACAGGTAATCATCGCCTCCTGCCTGAATAAAGGCACGGGTTGCCAGTGCGCCCATTTTGCAATCCCCCACATACACCATCCCCTGGCCTACGGCCTTCCGCACCTGACGCACGGCGGGGATGTACAAGGGGTCATCGGCACACTGCCCCGCTACTACCGAGGTAGCCACCGGCATTCCCAACGGGTCCAGCGTGGAGAGCATCACCTTCACCTGGGGCAAGTCCGATCGGCCATCCTTGCTGTGTCCAAACTGGAACAATCCCTCCGGGGTCACCAGACGGTGACTGCTGGCCGTCGTGCTATCCACTCGCACGTGCTCAGCCTCCAGACGGTATACCCGCAGCAAATGTCCATTCAGGACAGTCTCAAATTCCTCCCAGACAGCATCCTGGCTGAGCGCACGCAGCACATCCCCCAGCCGGTCGTCGCTGAAATCCAGGGAGCGCACCGCCTGACCGGTGCACCGGCTCAATGTCTCCCCACGCTTCTCCGCCCAGGGCTGAACGTGGTTCAGCCGGTGGTCGCCTTCCGAGAGCATGTGAGCCAACCAGACAGCGGTAGTCCAACCCAGGCTGAGACCTTGCCAGTTGCCGTGGGTAGGGAAGAATTGGTCCAACAGGAGGGGCAATCCCATCTGTTCCATCTGGGCCAGTAGAAGAGGAATATCATCTACACGCTCATTAGTGACAATCATTTTCTCGGTCATAACAAAGAGTCTAACTCAATTCGTGAAACTCGTCCAAATTTGAGCGAACCAGGGGATTTTAGATTTTGGATTGGAGATTATCGCGCTGGGCGTTCTGATGCGATTTGACGGAGCTCCGTTTGCGGAGTATTCAAGTGGAATTGGTATCAGGGTATGGACACCTGGCGCAAGGGCGCGCCTGCATTCGTTTATTCGTTCTCCATTCGTTGACAGAGGGATGGTACCGGCACGTGAAACGTGCAAACGTGTGAACGTGAAACGTGCGAACGTGGAACGTGGGAACGTGAAACGTGAAACGTGGGAACGTGGGCGCAAGGCAATCCCCCAATCAATCACGCAATCACGTAATCTCGCAATCCCCCAATCACGCAATCACGTAATCTCGTAATCCCCCAATCTCCCAATCCCCCAATCTCCGCTTGCAAAACGGATGGAAAGCCGCATAAATGAGCCTGTTTGCCGGTCATGGAGAGGCGTGTTAGACTCGCAGCACATATTGCAAGGATGAGATGAATGGCGATGATCGGCAAAGTCATCGGCATAACGAAAGGACCGCATCGTGAACATCGTCCGGGTCACCGTCTGGAATGAGTTCCGTCACGAGCAGGACAGCCGCCATCCTGCGAGCAGCATCTACGGCGCACAAGGAATCCACGGTGCAATCGCTGAAGGTCTTCTGGAACACGGCGGTTTCGAGGTGCGCACTGCCACCCTCGACGAGCCGGAGCATGGGTTGACCGATGAGGTGCTGGCAACGACCGATGTGCTGATCTGGTGGGGACACATGGCGCATCATCTGGTACAGGATGCTGTCGTCGAGAAGGTGCATGCCCGCGTGCTCGATGGCATGGGGCTGATCGTACTGCATTCCGGTCATTTCTCGAAGATCTTCCGCAGGTTGATGGGTACAACCTGTGATCTGAAGTGGCGCGAGGCGGACGACATTGAGCGTGTCTGGGTCGTCGAGCCTGGTCACCCGATTGCCGCCGGGCTGGATGAGTGCTTTGAACTGCCGGAGGAGATGTACGGCGAACGGTTCGACATCCCGGCGCCGGAGCAGCTGGTATTCATCAGCTGGTTTACCGGCGGCGAGGTGTTTCGCAGCGGCTGCTGCTACACCCGCGGGCGCGGCAACATCTTCTACTTCCGTCCCGGTCACGAGTCCTACCCGACCTACCGCGATCCGAATGTGCGCCGGGTCATCGCCAACGCGGCGCGCTGGGCGGCGCCGTCGGGCGGACCGAAACCGGTGTTTGGAAACGCAAAGCCGCGGGTCAGGAGTTAGCGAAGGGCGCACGATGGGCAGTGGGAGCGCGCATAAACGGCTCGATCTGGTCGAGGAAGCGGTCAGCAACGCGCTCCCAATCATACGCTGCGACATACGTCTGCCCAAAGGCGCCGTATGCGGCGCGCTGATCTGGGTTGCGCAGCAATTCGATCAGCGCCGCCGCCAGCGCATCGACATCGCCTGGCGGCACAAGCAGCCCGGCGCGACGATGCGGAACGACCTCGGGGATCGCTGTGGCTGTCGTTGCCACAATCGGCAGACCACTCGCCATCGCTTCGAGGAAAACGATGCCGAATCCCTCCTGGATGCTCGGCAGGCAGAAAACATCGGCGCGGTGATACATCTGCGCCACGACGTCATCATCAGGGATGGCGCCGGTCAGGTTCACGGCATCGCCAAGATGCAGGTCGGCGGCGAGTGCGCGCAGGCTGGCGTGCTCCGGTCCATCGCCGACGATAATGGCGTGCGCATTCGGTACTGCAGCGCGCACCAGTGGCATGGCGCGCAGAAGATCGGCAATGCGCTTTCGCGGATACTGACGCGCCACACAGAGGATGGTCGCGCCATCGCTCTGTCGCGGCGTTTCGCGCGCAATCCGACGCCAGCGCGTCAGGTCGATCCCTTCGGGGACCAGACGCACACGCTGTTCAGCCACGCCGTAGTGCTGCCGTATCGCTTCACGGCAGTAATCGGACGTTGTAATCACACCGTCAGCATTGCGCGCATTGATGCCTTCGAGTCGTGACAGCGACCAGAGCAGCCGCTGGACTGCGCCGCGTTCCTGGCGCGACTCCTCTGCCAGCACCCCTTTGATGCTCGCCAGATACGGTGTGCGCCGCTCTCGTTTCGACCAGAGGAACCCGTCGATGTCGAAGCCAACCACCAGGTCGTAGCGCAGATGGCTCAGAATCGCCGGTAGGTGAAGATTGAACAGCAGGCGACGCGCTGTCAGGTTTCGGGGCCAGGGTTGCGGCGGCGTCAGCCGCGTGATGCGAATACCACGTTTCTGAAGCGTTCGCTGCAGACCGTTGATGGCAACGGCAGTGCCGCTTCCTTCGACGCTCGATTGCACCCACGAATCGATAAAAGCAATGTTCACAGCGTTTGCTCTCCTGTCGTTATCCTGCGCTGTCGGGCGGAAGAACGCGGCAGCGTCTCGACATCGAGCGAAGAGCCTGGAACGTTGCTCTGGAAACCCGTGCATCCGCACCGGATCATTGTACTGCCATTTTAGATTGTCGCGCACGGCGTCCTGGTGGGCTTTGACGCACCGCTGCGCGCAACGTGTTTACACGAAACTGTATACGACATGACGGGTGCGAGTGGATGTGATGATCATGCGCCTGGCGCACACCACCGCGATGAAGACAGGCCTGTTGGAACGTTGGAACGTTCAACGTTCCAACGTTGCACCCGTCGCCGGTTCATTCACCTGCGACAGGTCGTGCGATGACGATCCGGAATCCGATATTGTAGCGCCAGTAATCCGGCGGGAGATGGCTGCCGCGGTAGGTGGTGCGCGCATGGGCAGTCGTTGAGTTGAACGACGATCCGCGCAACACATAGTGGCGGCGTTGCGCCGGCGGCGGCGTCCCTGACGGATCGCCGTAGAGGCGTGAGAGAGCGGTGCGTTGTCCTGATGCAGGGCTGCGTCCAGGCGTGGATTCGATGCTGCTCGCCGTCCATTCCCAGACATTCCCGATCAGATCATGGACTCCATACGCGCTGACGCCGCCAGGGAAGCACCCTACCGGCGTCGTTGCCCAGCGCGACTTCCCATCAGGCCCGGTGCGGGTCTCGGCGACATTCGCCGCCCCTGCGATCCACTGATCGCCCCAGGGAAAGCGACGCTTGATGCGCGCACGAGGACCCCATGCGGCGGCTTTTTCCCATTCGGTTTCGAGCGGCAGCCGCACTACCATGCCCGCGGGGAGACGTCCTTCGGCTGCCAGGGCGCGGGTCAGCCACGCGGCATATGCCACAGCATCGTGCCAGGTCACGCCGACGACCGGCTGTGAAGGATTGTTGAAGCGCGGATCGTACCAGTAGTGCGGTTTGGGATGCCCGGGACGCGCAGCCAGGAAGCGGGCATATTCCGCATTCGTGACCGGATAGACACCGATCTGATAGGCAGGGAGATCGATGCGCTGTGCCGGTCCTTCTTCACTGTAGGGCGCATCATTCGTGCCATACACAAAAACCCCGGCGTCGATCTGCGCCAGCGGCGGCAGCAGATGTTCGAAGCGCGGATCGCCCAGGCGTCCAAGCATCAGCCCGGCAAGCACCCGCTCCTCCACTGCGACTGCAGGATCAGCGATCATCGTGAGCAGGCGCTGCTGCACCTCGTGCAGAAGGTCCGGGAAGCGCTGCGCTTCGAGCGCTTCCAGACAGAAGGCGGCAAGCAGCCACGCTTGTTCTGGAACGATGGTGGCAGCGCCGACGCCAGACTGAAAGGCAGGACTGGCCGTTGCTCGACGCCGTGACGATTTTCGCTTTAAGGCAGGCTCCTCTTTGGGCTGCCGTTCATGTTCTGACCGTCCAAGCAGGCGCCATATGCGGAGCGGATCTGCAGTCGGTTGCCGGTCATCGTCCAGGGTCAGGCTGTTCATCCGTTGCCAGACGGCGAGGGTGAGCGTCTCGCGCCAGGCAGGGTCACCTGCATAGCGCGCCATAATCGCATCGAAATCTTCAGCGCGCGCCAGGGCATGCGCCGCAAGAAACGCTTGTAATCCGCTCTGCGGCATGTGGTACGCTGGCTCGAGCGCCTCGCCAGCAACAATGTCGAGCAGACCGGTCTCGAATGCATGCTCGATCACTGCTGCAATCTGCGCCTCATCGGCATCGGGCGCGCCCTCGCGGATCAGTCGTTCAACATCCGGGCGCAACAAAGCGCCTGAGTGCCCATCATGGTGTGCGGCGCGCTGCAGTGCCAGCGCCAGCGGCGCCAGCGCCAGCGGCGATGGCTCAGCAGCGCCCCACAGCGCTGCAATGACCTTCTGGTAGACGCGGGCGCGCGCTGCCGGGAGCGTATGACCGCTGGCATCAACCGCCACCGCGATCGCGGCGGCAAGCGGCTCGCATGTCAATGTCCGCAGTCCGTCATCAATGAGCAGACGCCCCTGGAGATCGGCGATCTGTTCGGCGATCGTCCCGCTTCGTACCAGCGATTGTCGAGACGCCGCACCGCTCACTTCACGCACGACCCGCCGCCGATTGATGGCAGTCAGCAGCCGGGCCACCAGACTATCGACCTGAGCGCGTTCGAGGGGGGCAAAGTGCACCAGCTGGAACCCGTGCGCCTGCAGGAAATGTGCGGGCGAGGAGTCGGCGCTCGTATGAGGGCGACAGGTGCAGATATACCGGTTGGCGGGGAACGCTGCGACAATCTGTGTGACCATCGCGGCAGAACGTGGCGTCACACCGTCGATCATGACCAGCGCCTCGCCGTTGAGCAGCGCCTGACGCACTGATCCGGCAAAGGCGGCGAGACCGCCGGCAGACAATTGCGTCTCGATCAACGACCACGGATCAGCGGTATCGGGGAATGCCGGCGCCTCAATCAGCACCGGCATCGGCGCTGGCAGTGTCCAGTCGGTAAGGATTGCCGCTGCACCTTCTGGTTCTCCGGTCACCGCAGCGGCGCATGCCAGCGCCAGACGGCGCACAGCAATGGTCTTCCCGCTGCCAGCGCGTCCTTCGAGTACCAGGCGCACACGTGGGGCGCGCGCAAGATCGGCGAGCGACAATGGCGTGGAACCGCTGCTATTTTGTGCAGGCACAACATTCCGCTCGACATAGATCTCTGTCAGCGGTAGTCCTCCGCTACCAGAAGCTGCCAGACCGGCAATCGGGGCCGAACGAAGCAACTGGCTCGCAATGGTGCGATGGTATGCCAACGTTGTACTGCGATCCAAAAGAACCGGACTGACCAGGACCCGGACGCCATTTGGGATAGATGCGCACGAGTTCGGGTTATTATACACCTTTTCTACAATAAATCGTACTATTTTGTAGGAGAGTCGAACAACCGCCCCTTCGATACGCGCTGCGCGCTACTCAGGATGCGATTGTTCGGTATCTTGCGTTATGCGGATAGGCTCTAAGTACCACCGCCTTCAGGCGGTACGCGCCAGACCGACGCCGATCGTACCACCCGATACCACCGCGTTGAGGCAGGAGCGGACAGGCTGCCGTGTAAGTACTGCCGCGTTGAGGCGGTACGCGCCAGACCGACGCCTGTCGTACCACCCAGTACCACCGCGTTGAGGTGGGAGCGGACAGGCTGCCGTGTACGTACCACCGCGTTGAGGCGGGAGCGGACAGGCTGCCGTGTACGTACCACCGCGTTGAGGCGGGAGCAGACAGGCTAAAGCCTATCGTACCACCCTGTTATTTCGGGGGCTTTCCCCGAACCCCCAATCGTGAACCGGTCCATGGGAAAGCGCGCCCCCGGTCCGCTTCTTGTCTCTATTACTATCAGTTGTAAAGATTTTACTTTCTCCTTCTTGCTCCTCTTGACACATCATCAGAGGTGTGCTATTCTTTCAGCGCCATATTTAGGAAGTCTTATCCTTTCCTCAACACAATATGTGGATAACTGCCGGGCAAACGTTCGTTCTCATCCTCTGTTCATGCGTGTGAGCGCGTTCTACCTGGCTTGACAATAATTGAATTGCTTTACATAGTGACGGGCGGTGCATTGAATCAAGCCTGATCGATGCACCGCCAGGTGTGTATCGTCTTGTTTCAGGAGGTCATGGGCGTATGACGCAGTCAGCAACGGCACGCAACGGAACGCACGACAACGGGACAATGGATGCGCTGCATCCAGACGTCATCGTTCCAGCCACGATCATCAAGCGTGATGGACGGGTGGTTCCGTTTGACGTGACACGGATTGAAAACGCGATGGCGCGCTGTTTCGCCAGTTTTGGGCGTACACCCGACACGCCCATCCCTGAACTGGCGCAGCGTGTCGTTAACATTGTCGCCGCCAAGTCGCAGGGCAGGCCGCCAACCGTCGAGGGGGTGCAGGACATTGTCGAGATGGTGTTGCAGGCAGCTGGCGAATTTGAGGCTGCCAAGCGCTACATCCTGTACCGCGCCGAACGCGCCCGTGAACGGGAGCGTCGTCCGATCCCTGATCATGTGCGGCGCGCATTCGACGAGGCGCGTGTCTACTTTCCGACCCCTTTGCAGCAGTTTCAGTTCTTCGATAAGTATTCGCGCTTCAACTATGAACTGGGACGGCGTGAGACCTGGATCGAAACCGTTGATCGCGCTGTCGATTATCTGTACGAACTCGCAGGCGACCGTCTGCCGCGCGAGACGTATGAGCGCATCCGGCGCAGCATTCTCGAAATGCGTGCAATGCCGTCGATGCGCCTGCTGGCGATGGCCGGTCCTGCTGCACGACGCAATGGCGTGGCAATCTACAACTGCAGCTACCAGCCGGTCGAGAGCATCGACTCGTTCGTCGAGGCGCTGATTATTTCGATGGCCGGGTGCGGCGTCGGCTTTTCAGTCGAAAGCCGGTATGTCGAAAACTTTCCGCGTATCAAACGGCAGACCGGGAAACCGCCGGCAACCTTCGTTGTTGAAGACTCAGCAGAAGGGTGGGCGGATGCATTGCGCTATGGTCTTGAGACCTGGTTTGAAGGCGGCGATGTGCACTTCGACCTGTCGCACCTGCGCCCCGCCGGCGCGCCGCTGCGCACCAAAGGTGGGCGAGCGTCCGGTCCGGAACCGTTCCGTGCCATGCTCGACTTTGTGCGCAATCGCATTTTTGCGCGGCAGGGCAGTTTCCTGCGCCCGATCGATGCGCACGACATTATGTGCGCAGTCGGTAATGCCGCAGTGAGCGGCGGCGTGCGGCGAACTGCCATGATATCGTTGTTCGACTATGACGACGATGAGATGCGCCTGGCGAAGTCGGGCGATTTCGAACGCGAGAACAGCCAGCGCTGGAACGCCAACAACTCGGCGGTCTGGCCCCGTGGCGGGCTGACGCAACGCGAGTTCATCCGCCATTTTATGGAAATGGTCGAGTCGCAGCGCGGCGAACCGGGCATCTTCAACCGTGAGGCGTCCAACCTGATGAAGCCGGCGCGGCGGAAAGAGGCGGAGTTCGGAACGAATCCGTGCGGTGAGATTGTTTTGCGCCCGTGGCAGTTCTGCAATTTGAGCGCTGCTGTCGCACGCGTCGATGACACGTTCGACACGCTGCGCGACAAAGTTGAGGTGGCGACGATCATCGGCACGATCCAGTCGCTGGCGACGCACTTCCCGGGTCTGCGCCCGATGTGGCGGCAGAACTGTGAGGAGGAACGGCTGCTCGGCGTCGATATTACCGGGCAGATGGACAGCCCCATCGCACAGGATGCGCAGGTCAAACGGCGCCTGAAAGAGATTGCCATCGAGGTCAACCGGCAGACTGCCATGAGCCTTGGGATCAATCCATCAGCGGCAATTACCTGTGTCAAACCGAGCGGTAATTCGTCGCAGTTACTCGACTGTTCATCCGGGTTGCACGCACGCTGGGCGCCGTACTATATTCGCAATGTTCGCGTATCGGTGCATTCGCCGCTGTTCAAGGTGCTGCGCGACGCTGGCGCGCCGATGGACCCGGAAAATGGCCAGACGCGCGAAAACGCCACCACCTGGGTCGTCCATTTCCCGGTCAAAGCGCCGGAAGGCGCGATCACCCGCAATCAGCGGTCGGCTATCGAGCAGTGCGAGTACTGGTTGCAGAACAAACTGTACTGGACCGAGCACAACCCTTCGTGCACGGTCACCTACCGGCCCGACGAAGTGATCGACGTGATGAAGTGGGTGTGGGAGCACCGCGACGTGATCGGCGGGCTGACGTTCCTGCCGTCATTCGATGCGCAGTACGCGCAGATGCCGTATGTCGAGATTACGAAAGAGGAGTACGAGCGCCTGGCGGCGGAGTTCCCGGAGATCGATTTCAGCAAAATCTGGCGTTACGAGGAGGAAGACCTGACAACCGCCGCACAGGAACTAGCGTGTATGGCGGGGGTGTGTGAGATTGATCTCCCACCTGCGGAACCATAGGGCGCAGCGGTCGCTCTCTTCCGCCACGGTTTCTGGCATCGTCATTGAGGGGCGCCATGAACACGGCGCCCCTCTCCCGCGCACTGCAGGAGAGGGGCGCAAGGGTGAGGGCGAAAGAGCGGGTCCTACCCGCGCGCCAGCAGGTAGTCGTGAGCAGCGAGCGCAGCGCGCGCCCCCTCGCCAATCGCGATCAATGTGTGTTCGCCGTACACCGTCGTCACATCGCCAGCCGCAAACAGTCCCGTTACTGATGTGGCATTCCGCTTATCCACGACGATGAAGCCATCGGCATCGGTTTCGACCAGACCCTTGACCATTGCCGCGTTTGGCGTCAGCCCCACATCGGCGAACGCAGCGTCCACCGGAAGGCGCCGCACTCTGCCGGCCTGCTCGACGATGACGGTATCGACCGACGATGTACCGGTCACTTCGGTTACCGTGTACCCTTCGAGGATTTCGACGTTCGGTCGCTTCTGGAGCACGGCCAGGATCGGGTCGTTGTGCGGGAAGTGTGGCGCAACCAGATAGATCTGCGCCACTGTTCGCGCGAGTTCGGCGGCGCCACGCAGTGCGCGCTGCGTGCATCCAATCACGACCGCCGTTTTCCCGGCGAGTGCGCGAGCATACGTCACCGGCGTATATCCGATGCCATGGTTGATGAACTCGCGTCCCGGCACGTCGACCTGCTTCGGTACAGCGCCCGATGCGATAATGACCGCTGCGGCCTGCAACGTTCCGGATCGCTCCGTCTCGACTTTGAACACATCGTCTTCTTTTGTCACCCGGCGCACCCGGTCGAACAAAGCGCGCCCGCGCTGTGTCGTCACCTGCCGCTCGAACTCCTGCACCGTATCTGCTCCGAGACGCGTCACTTCTTCCGGCGCCGTTTCGGGGGCATCGAGGTGCACAAGAATGTGCCCGATCAGAAAGTCGGTGTCGGCGTGCATGGTGAACTTTTGATTGATCTTCCCGCCCAGGTTCTCGTAAACGACCATAACGTCGAGTTGCTTGTCGAGGGCGTAGGCCGCTGCCGCCAGGCCGGCGGCGCCACCGCCGACAATAATCAGGTCGTGCATGCTCCCCCTCCTTGGGTTTCGTCCATTACTGCGACCGGCTCACAAACCGGAGAAGACCGCCGAAATGTCGTCCTTATCCTTTGAGACGAGTTCGCGTCAGCGTCAACACCCCCTCCACCTCACCGTCGAGGCCAATCAGCAGATCTTCCGCCTGAGCGCGCGCCTCTCGCGCAAAGATCTGATCTTCGATCACCGTCAGATTGCTTTCGACATTGATCAATGCCGCCGGGACCGCCGCGCGGATCAGGAGCGCAGCAGCGGCGACGTCGGTCACCGCCGTGCGATTTCCGTAGCGGGCAAGCGGAGCGCAGAGCGGCAGGAGTGCAGCAGCAGCGCGCGCAGTACGGAGCGGAATCTCGGTCGCCTGCCGCATGACCTTCTGGATCGCAGCCCGCCGGCTTGCCGCGTCCGCTTCGGTGGTGCGCGGCAGTTTATAGACTGCCGACAACTGATTGAACACATCAATATCCGCCTGCGCCAGCTGTTGCAGTTCGGCGCGGCGGGCTTCGGCGCTTTCGCGGATAGCTTTGGCTTCTGCCTCGAACTCGGCGTACTGCTTCTTGCCAATGGTCAGGTCGCACACCATGGTAATGAGCCCTGCCGCCATCGCACCGGTCAGCGCTGCAACGCTCCCGCCGCCCGGCGTTGGCGCACTGCTGGCGAGACGATCAAGAAACCGGCCGATTGTTGTCTCGAGAAGTGTATCGCTCATGCATGCCTCCCTGCTCATTCGCTGTTCGAGGGGCGCGTTGCGCTTCCGCCGCCGCATGCAGCATGCCCGCAACGGCGCTGCGCGCCACACTGCGCTGTTCGCCGCTGCGCAGATGCTTCACAACGACGTCGCCACGCGCCAGTTCATCGGGACCAAGCACCAGCGCATATGGAATGCCGCGCCGGTCGGCGTACTGGAGTTGTCTGCCGAGTTTCTCGGCAGGATCGAGCGTCGTCTCGATCATCAGCCCTGCCTGGCGCAACTCCTGCGCCAGACGCAGACTCTCCGCCGCCATTTCAGGGTTGAAGAGGGTAACGAGTGCTACCGCAATCGTACACGATGCCGGCCCCATGCCCAATTCTTCCATAACATCGTGTAAACGTTCGATGCCAAACGCGAGCCCAACAGTAGGGATCGAGCGCCCGGCGAACATGCCGATCAATTCATCGTAGCGCCCGCCGCCAAGCAGCGACCCCATCGGCGGATCCTGGACGATCGATTCGAAGACGGCGCCGGTGTAGTAGGACAACCCGCGCGCCAGGCGCGGCGCGATCACGATCCGCTCTTCGGGGACGCCCATGGCGCGCGCATAGCCGATGATCGCGCGCAGATTGTCGATCGCCTGTTGCGCCCGGTCGTCACCCTGCAACCGCCGCGCCAGTTCGTCCAGCACCTCGTCGGCGCCGCCCTGCAGATCGATCAGCGCCAGAATGCGTTCGGCAGCCTCAGCGGCCACGCCGTTCTGCAACAGCTCATTGCGCACGCCATCAATGCCGATCTTGTCGAATTTGTCGATTGCGCGATAGACATTTGCCGCAACCGCATCATCAAGACCAGAAACGCGCGCGATGCCTCCCAAAACCTGGCGGTGGCTGATCAATGTCGTAAAACCGGTAAACCCGAGCGCCGTTAGCGCATCCGTCAGCACAGCCAGGATCTCCGCGTCCGCCAGCGGCGATGCCGAGCCGACAATATCGATGTCCGCCTGCCATAACTCACGGTACCGACCACGACCAGGGCGTTCGCCGCGGTAGCTCTGACCGATGGCGTACCGCCGCCATGGAAACAGGAGTTGCCCCTGATACTGCGCCACAACACGCGCCAGCGGCACCGTCTGATCGTAGCGCAGCGCCACCTTGCGCCCGCCGTGATCCTCGAAACGGTAGATCAACTTCTCGTCGTCGCCGATTTTGCCGTCGAGCGTTTCGGCGTATTCAAGAATCGGCGTCTGCAACGGCTCGAAGCCGTAGCGCTCGAACACGGATGTCAGGGTCGCGACGATGTACTGCCGCAGGATCATGGCTGACGGCAGGTGATCGCGCATGCCTCGAATGTTCTGAACCCGGCTGGACATGGAACCTCTTCGATGATGCAGTGCGTGGTTGTGCGCGTATGAAAAACAAGAGACAAAAGCTCCCCGCTTACGCTCTCTGTAATATCATGATACCACAACCGGATACAGTCATATGCGCGGAAAGGCGTCATCTGCAGGAAATGCGCGGCAGAGGCGCTTCTGTGGAACGTGGGAACGTGGGAACGTGGGAACGTGGAACGTGGGAACGTGGGAACGTGTAATCTCGTAATCACGTAATCTCAACGTGGGAACGTGGGAACGTGGGAACGTGGAACGTGCAAACGTGGGAGCAGGCGCACGAGGGTGGGGACACCGGTGCACGGGGCGCGGACCCATTCGTTTATTCGTTCCCCATTCGTTGACAGCGGGGATGGTACAGGTACAAGGAACGTGGAACGTGGAACGTAGTCACAAGACTTTCACGCAATCACGCAATCACCCAATCACGCAATCACCCAATCACATAATCACCCAATCACCCAATCACGCAATCGCCCAATCACCCAATCACCCAATCCCTACCACGCCAGCACACGAGCGATAGTACGTTCGGTGGCAACGATGGCAGGAAGCACAATACGTCGAGTGCGCCCATATTCGGTCGTCAGCAGCCATCCAAGTCTTCGCAGATGTCGGTGACGGCGGCGCCGCATCCAGCGCAATGTGCGCCGCACCGATAGATGGCTCAGGCGCACCAGCCGGTGACGCCGTCCGAGCAACGCCACACCGGGGACGATCAGCGGCCAGCCTGGCAAAACTGGCAGCAATAGTCCAAGAATGCCAGTAAACAATAACAGTACACCCGTGATACGACGCGCAATGTTCAATGGTCCGGATATCGACTTCCACACTCGTTTCATGCTACACCCCCAACGACTACACTTCTGCCGGTTGTGTTTTTGGAATCGTTTGCTTTCCTCTGACCTCTTTTTACTCGGCGTGCTATTGCGTTATTCACAGTAATTTAAGAGTACCGTATTGTACGGCGACGCGCCAGGGAAAAAGTTCCCGCAGGGCAAAGCAGGTTGGATTGCACCCGGTCGTGATGAAGATCGGTCTGGATACGCGGGGCTTCGTCCTCTCCTGCGAACGAAACGCCCGCGCGTCCGGCGACCATATGACCCGCGCCGCACCCGGTCGTGATGAAGATCGGTCTGGGTACGGAGGGCTTATGAAGAATCAACGATCAGGTATATCCTGGCAGACGGTTGATGGTCTTGCATCATCCGTTCTCGCCCATACAGACGGGCGGCGCCCGGATGGGGCACGGCGCCGCCGTGCCCCAACGTTGATTTCTAAAAACCAGCAACGCCTGCGGATGAGACACCCGCGCACCCGGCGTCCCAGGCGGCTCGCGCTGCACCCGATTGTGATGAAAACAGTGGCCGCGTGGCGATCGGCTATTGCCTGTCGCCTGTCGCCTCTGTTTGCCTCAATCCCGATGTTCCCAGACAATGAGCGTCGAGTCGTTGCCCAGTTCGCCTGCCTCGATATAGTTCGGCAGGACCCCCCGCATCTCAAAACCTGCGCGCAGTTGCGGCGTCAGGGTTGGATCGGTCAGGACGCCGGCAGCAACCGCCTGCGCATACTCCAGTGGACTCATCCGGTCGCGATAGCGCACATACCCCGGTATCATGCCGCCACCGACCATACCGCGCAATCCAAGGCGCCGCACCAGATCTTTGCGTACATTGTAGAGCATGCGCGAGATGCCGCGTCCTCGATAGTCGGGATGGACGCTCATGTCGGCGCCGTAGAGCCATTCTCCCTCCGGATCGTGGTTAGTAAAAAAGTTTCCTGCGACGATCCAGTGGTAGGTGTGTGGTGCAAATGCGACTGTGCCGCTGATGCGAAATGTGCTGCTCTGCCCGACGACTCTATCACCATCGAGCGCAACATGTTGTCCTTCGGGGAAGAGGCGCAGCTGCGACTCGAAATGCTCGCGTCGCATCAGTTCGTGGTCGGCGAGCGTCGGGAAACAGATGCGCTGGTGTTGCACCAGCTGGTCGATATGCTCGGGACGTGTGTTGACAATCACAATCTCGCTCATAGCCACTTGCCTTTCGGTCTCATCCACGGGTTTTGCCATCGCTTTGCGGCTCTTCAATCACAACCGGCGCCAGTATCAATTCAACCATCCAGCCCTCCTTTCCGCTGTGCAACCACACGCAGCGCCTCGTCCAGCACATCGAGCCCTTCATGCAACTGTTCATCGGTAACGACCAGCGGCATAAGCAGGCGGATGCAGTTGGCGTACAGACCGGCGCGCATGGTCAACACGCCGTGTTCGGCGCAGTACTGCACCACCTCCAGCACCTCATCGGCTGCCGGCGCGCGGGTGGCGCGGTCTTTGACCAGTTCAATCGCCAGCATCGCCCCCAACCCGCGCACATCGCCAACCAGCGGAATATCGCGCAGCCAGGTCACGCCTCGTTCGCGCACGATAGCGCCAATCTGATGCGCACGGCGCAGCAATGCGCCGTCGTCGAACATCTTCAGCACTTCGAGCGCTGCAACGCATGCCAGCGGGTTGCCGCCATAGGTTCCACCAATACCGCCGATATGCGCCTGGTCCATGATCTCCGCCCGTCCGGTGGTCGCTGCGAGGGGCATACCGGCAGCAATCGACTTGGCGCTCACCAGGATATCCGATTCGACCCCCATCTGCTCCATGGCGAATAAGGTACCGGTACGCCCGAAGCCACACTGCACCTCATCGGCGATCAACACGCTTCCGTTGCGGGTGCAGAAATCACGGAGACGCCTCATGAACTCGCGCGGGGTCGGGATAAACCCGCCTTCGCCCTGCACCGGCTCAATGATGACCGCCGCAATCGCCTCTGGTCCGACATGCGCTACCAGCATGCGCTCGAATGCGTCCCAGCAACGTTCGATCGCTTCTTCCTCGCTCACCCCCATCCGATAGGCGGCAGGAAACGGCGCGCGATACACCTCAGGCGCAAACGGACCGAACGTCCTTTTGAACGTGTACTTGCTGGTGAGGGTGAGTGTCAGCAGCGTGCGCCCGTGATACGCCCCTTCGAACGCAATGATTGCCTGGCGACCGGTTGCGGCGCGGGCGATTTTGATAGCGTTTTCGACCCCTTCGGCGCCGCTGTTCGACAGGATCGTCTTGCAGGGCCCGCTGATCGGCACGACTGCATTGAGATGCTCGCACAGCGCGACGTATGGTTCATACGTTCCGACGAGCGCCGAGAAGTGGATTAGTTGTGCCGCCTGCTCCCGAATGGCTGCCACGACCGACGGCGGGCAGTGACCGGCGTTCAGGACGCCAATCCCGCCAACAAAATCGATGAATGTGTTGCCGTCGACATCGGTCACCAGCGCTCCCGAGGCGCTTTCGATGGCGATCTGATGCGCTTTGTAGAGACCATTCGGCACGGCCGCTGCGCGTCGCGCCAGCAGTTCGCGCGAACGCGGTCCCGGGATCGTTGTGCGGAGATTGATGCTACGCGTCGGTGTGGCAGTCATGACGAATCCTTTCTCTGGCGGCAGAAAGAAGAACAGACATGTTCAGACCTCAGTTTCATAGCCGCTGGCATCTTCGATGATGACCTCATACCCGTTGTCGCGGCGACGGAAACGAATATGCCGCACACCTTCGATGTCGCAACGCTTGAGTTCGGCGGCGATATGTTCGCGGATCACGGGCCACAACTCGCCTTCGCCGCCGTAGTAGCGCCGCAGCAGCATCGACAACTCCTCATCTGCCATCCAGCGCACCATGGCTGCTCCTTTCAACCTGCAGGAGTTCGGCGCGCACTATGGAGAGTCGTCCGGCATGCACGCCTGATGGTCTCATCTCGATGTCCGTATCAAGGATGATACCCCATCACGGCTGAACATGCCAGCTGCGGCGCCAGGTCTTCGATGTCTGTGCATGCAGCCACGATTGATTGCACACCGGTGGTTAATGATTTATTAAGTGACACTTAATGCCGCGTTGGAGATGACTTAACGTTTATGCGGTACAAGTAGAAGCGCTGCGTTGAAATCATTATGTCTGCCCCTGGTGTTGCACCCGCGCGTTCCCCAATGGCGATCAGGAGCGGCGCTGCACTGATGTGAGTTGCGCCACCGTGGCAGGTGATGCACCGATTCTATGAATATATACCCTGTATCGCGTCCGCGCGTCAGTGCGCGCGAGTGGCGTGAAAGATTACTGTTTTTGCTGCTGATAGGCCCGAACATGCTGCTTCTGGCAGCATTTACGTTCTGGCCCATGATATATAACGCCTACCTGAGCACGATCAGCTGGAACTTCCTCAGCCCAATCCGGCGCTTTGTCGGTCTGCGCAATTACGAGACCGTGTTGAGCAGCGAGATCTTTCGCATCGTCTTGATCAACACAGCCGTGTTTACCATCGTATCGGTTGCAGCGACGATGGTGCTGGGTCTGGGGCTGGCATTGCTATTGAACCAGCCGTTGCGCTGGCGCGACGGCGCTCGGGCGGTTCTGTTCGCGCCGGCGGTGCTTTCGGGCGCGGCGATTGCGATTGTCTGGATCTACATTTTCGATCCGCGGTTCGGGTTGCTGGCACAAATCCTGGGCTGGTTCGGCATTCTGTCGCCGAACTGGCTCGCCGACCCGAACTGGGCGATGACAGCGCTGCTGATCGTCTATATCTGGAAGAATACCGGCTACGCTGTTGTCATCTATCTGGCAGGGTTGCAGACGATCGACCGGACCCTCTATGAAGCGGCACGGATCGATGGCGCCGGCGCGTGGGGGCAATTCTGGCATGTGACGCTTCCGGGACTGTCGCCGATCACCTTTTTCCTTCTGGTGACCAGCATTCTGGCGTGTTTCCAGGCGTTCGACATTATTCGAGTGATGACCGATGGCGGACCGGTGAATGCCACCAATATGCTGGTGTACCACCTGTACGAGCGCGGCTTCATCCAGTCGCAGGCTGGTCCGGCAGGGGTGGTGGCGATGGTGATGTTTGTGTTGATGATGATTCTGACCATCCTGCAGTTGCGGTTCATCGAACGGCGGGTGCATTACAGTTGAAGGCGGGAAGGTGCGTAAGGGTTCATGGAACAGCAGGCAGGTCTCCAACAACGTGCAGCAACACGGCGACGCGCTCGACGCCGGCGCGCGCGCGCACTGCGAAGGGGCTGGCACTGGCGCATCGCGGGATATGCGGCAATTATTGCCTCTGTGCTGGTTATCGGGCTGCCGATCTACTGGATGCTCATCGCATCGCTCAAAACCAGCCGTGAGATCTATACCGTGCCGCCGACCTGGATTCCCCTCAATCCCACGCTGGACAACTATCCCGTCGCCTGGGGAGCGGCGCCGTTTGACCGCTACTACATCAACAGTATTATCGTGACCCTGACGACGACACTCTCGAAGATGACGCTGGCAGTGCTGACAGCATACGCGCTGGTGTTTCTGCGCTTCCCGGGCAAGAACATTGTCTTTCTGACGGTGCTGGCGGCGCTCATGGTGCCGGCGCAGATCACGATCGTTCCGAACTTTTTGACGATGGGCGATCTCGGGCTGGTCAATACATACTGGGGTCTGATTCTGCCCGGTGCGGCGACGGCATTCGGCACCTTCCTCATGCGCCAGTACTTTATGACGCTGCCACGTGAAATCTTCGAGGCAGCCGAGATCGACGGCGCCGGTCACATGCGGCGCCTGTGGGAAATTGCCGTGCCGCTGGCGATGCCCGCGCTGGTGACGACCGGGCTGTTTGCGGTCGTCAATGAGTGGAATGAGTTTCTCTGGCCCCTGATCATCACCAACACAGAAAATATGCGCACCCTGCCGATCGGCGTGGCGCGTCTGCTTGATCAGGAAGGCCTGGCACGCTGGGGCGTGGTGATGGCGGGAACCATGTTTGTTGTTCTGCCGGTGGTCATCCTTTTCATCTGGGCGCAACGCTACATTGTCGAAGGTATCGCAGCTGGCGCGGTGAAGGGGTAGTGGGAAACGTGGAACGTAGAATGTGAAGCGTGGAACGTGGAATGTGGAGCGTAGAACGTGGCATTCGATGCACCTCTGTGGTTTGACACAGCCTGGGAAGCGTTGCCGATCGCCGACATCTGCAATCGGGTTGAGGGTTGAGATGACCGGTGCAAACGCGCACAGTTTGGTTGCACCGGTCGTATCAGGCGTCAACATGAGGTACAGATGCTGATGAGAGGAGAGAGGAACAACATGGCAAAAGTCACTCGACGACAATTCCTGCGCGGGGTTGCAGCGAGCGCTGGTGCACTGACGCTGGCGGCCTGCGGTGGAGCAGTTACGACATCACCCACCACTGCTCCCGATACATCTCAGGCAACGTCCGTTCCGCCAACCGCTGCACCGGCGACTGCCGTCCCGCCAACTGCAATGCCTGAAGGCGCAATGGGTTCAACCGTCGAAATCACCTACTGGGGATCATTCAGTGGTGTGCTGGGTGAAGCCGAGCAGGCGACAGTCGAACAATTCAACAGCATGCAGCAGGACGTTAAGGTCAACTATCAGTTCCAGGGCAACTATGAAGAGACGGCGCAGAAACTGACCGCTGCCGTGCAGGCGCGGCAGACTCCCGACGTCAGTCTGCTCTCGGATGTCTGGTGGTTTTCGTTCTATATCAACGGTCAGTTGCAGCCGCTCGATGACCTGATGGCAGCCGAAGGCATCACGCGCGAAGCCTATGTTGATGTGCTGCTCAACGAAGGCATCCGCAAGAATACCGTGTACTGGATTCCGTTTGCACGCTCGACCCCGCTGTTCTACTACAACAAGCAGGCCTGGGAGGAAGCCGGTCTCGAAGATCGCGCGCCGAAGACATGGGATGAATTTATGGAATGGGCGCCGAAACTCAACAAGGACGGACGTTCGGCATTCGCCCATCCTGGCGCCGCCAGCTACATCGCGTGGCTCTTCCAGGGCGTGATCTGGCAGTATGGCGGTAGCTACAGCGATCCCGACTTCACCATCCGCATCCACGAGGAAAACGGCATCAGGGCGGGCAACTTCTACCGCGACACGACCCAGACCTACAAGTGGGCGACGACACCGAAGGATGTCACCCAGGATTTCGTCACCGGTCTGTCAGCCAGCGCGATGCTGAGCACCGGCGCGCTGGCAGGCGTTGAGAAGAACGCGCAGTTTCCGGTTGGCACCGGTTTCCTGCCGGAGGGTCCTGCCGGTTTCGGGTGTTGCACCGGTGGCGCAGGGATGGCCGTGCTGGCCGGACTGCCCGCCGAGAAACAGCAGGCGGCAATGAAGTGGATCGCGTTTGCGACTGGAGATGAATGGGCGGTTGACTGGTCGCAGCGTACCGGGTACATGCCGGTGCGCAAGGCGGCAGTTGAGTCGGAGCGGATGAAGCAATATCTTACCGAACGACCGAACTTCCGCACCGCTGTCGAGCAGCTGCCGAAGACCCGTCCGCAGGACTCGGCGCGCGTCTACGTCCGTGGCGGCGACCAGATTATCGGCAAAGGGCTGGAGCGCATTACGATCGCTGGCGAAGACCCGGCGAAGGTCTGGATGGATGTCAAGGCGGAACTCGAAGAGGCTGCCGCCCCAACCGTCGAGCTGTTGAAAACTGTCGAGGGTTAGGGATTGTCATTTTCTGGGGAACGTTGGACGTTCAACGTTCAACGTTCCCACGCCATCCCCTCTGTCAACGAATGGCAAGCGAATAAACGAAATTACGTGATGACGAGATTGCACTTTAAGATGACGTGATTACGAGATTGCGCGTTCCTCTGTTTGCACGTTAAGATTACGTGATTACGAGATTGCACGTTAAGATTACGTGATTACGAGATTGCACGTTCGCACGTTCCACGTGTCATCCTCTCTGTCAACGAATGGCAAACGAATAAACGAATGCGGTCGCACGTCACGCACCGGTGTCAGTCCCCCGCGCGCCTGCTCCTGCACATGCACGTTCCCACGTTCCCCGTTCCACGTTTCACGTTCCACGTTCGCACGTTCCCACGTTCCCCGTTTCACGTTCGCACGTTCCCCGTTCCCCGTTCCCCGTTCGCACGTTCCCCGTTCCCACGTTCCCACGTTTCCACATTCCCTGTCCGCAGCTTGCGATGCCTTCTCCATCGTTCTACAATGAAGAAAGAGAACATGTTCGATCTGAAATGAGATACATTTGAGGGCTACCATGCTGCACATAGATATCGGCGTTGTCAAAGTGCCACGCTACGGCGCTGTTGAAAGCGGTGACACGCTCGAAGTGATCGAACGTCCCGGCGGAGGTCTGTCGGTGGTGCTGGTGGATGGCCAGGGGAGCGGACGCGGCGCCAAGACGTTGAGCAACCTGATTGCCACACGCGCAATTACGCAACTCAAGGACGGAGCGCGCGACGGGGTGGTGGCGCGCGCCGTCCACGACTATCTCTACACCTATCGTATGGGGCAGGCGTCGGCAACGCTCAATATCCTCTCGATCGACTTTGCTAGCGGCAGCCTGCGCGTCTCGCGGAATAATCCGGCGCCTTTCTTAGTGCTGAGCGAGGGGTGGGTGCAAGTGCATAACGAGCCATCAACCCCGATCGGCTTACACCCTCTGACCAGGCCGGTGATCAGCGAAATACCGCTGCGTCCTGGATTGCATGTTGTGATGTTCACCGACGGGTTGCTCAAAGTCGGTGAACGCTATGGCGCCGATATGGAGCTTGGCAACTACCTGGCAGGGTGGCGTACCGAGACGGATCAGCCAGCCACAGCGCTGGCTGAAGCACTCCTCAATCGCGCGATGGAACTTGACCGCAACGAACCAGCCGACGACATCAGCATTGTAGTCGCCGCCGTGATACAACGCGAAAGTGCATATCGCGCCCGCCGCATGACCGTCAGTGTGCCGATTGAGCGGGTCGCCGAACGCCACGAGGAGATGTTCAACGGCATTGATGATTGAGAAGCATAATGCTTCGCGCCCTTCATCGCGGCGCAAAATGCTGGCGCCCCCGACGGGATTCGAACCCGTGATCTCCACCTTGAAAGGGTGGCGTCCTTGGCCACTAGACGACGGGGGCGCACCCCACTTCCTATTATACCAGAGATCTCTCGCCGGGCAAATGCCCACGAGCGCGTGCGTGTCCACGCTTCTCCCGGCTGCGCAGGACTCTGCCTGCACTCGCCCGGAGGACGCTCGCGTTCCCAAATGGTGCATGAACACAAGGAAACACTATCGTAACCGGCGCCCTGATGGTTTTTCAGGAAATAATCCCCTGTAGCCCGCGCAGGCGGGCTTTGCCCTGCTCGCCGAGGGCATATGTGCCTTGGTCGGATATACGAAATCTCGTTGTAGTGTTAGAGCGCCGCGTTGCACGGCTTTGCGCAGCACATGCATCACAGCGCATACGTGCGGGAAAGGTGTATCCTCTATGTAACTGATCCGACTACCCTCATGATAGAAACGGTTGCGCAGGGCGCGTCTTTTTTATCCCCGATACGAGCGCGCGCCCGACCGCGCCGTGACACAGACAACAACAGACCCCCAGAACGCAACCCGCCCTTGCTGGGCGCACATGTCGAAGGAGACGCCGATGGGCCAGAAAAACGGCTTCGATCCGAACGATCCGATTGGCAATCTACGCAAAGCCCGCGATGCGACCCTCGATGCGTGGGCCAAGGCAATGATCGATCTGGTCAACACCGAGACGTTTGCACGCTGGGTCGGAGCGACGCTCGACTCGTACCTGATCGCGTCAGCGCCGTTGCAGAACCTGATCAACACGTCGATGAAGACATCGCTGGCGCGCCTGAATCTTCCATCACGCGAGGAGCTCACGACTCTGGCGCGTCGGGTGACAAACATCGAAATGCGGCTGGACGACATCGAGATCAAACTCGACCAGCTGGCGCACGCATTGCGCACCCAAACGCCGGTGATCGTCGAGATGCTCGCCGAGCAACTCGAACAGAACAAGCAGGAGGGAGCAGAACTCAACGGCATGGAGCAGCGCCTGACAGCGCTCGATCACAAAGCCGATCAGATGCTCCAGCTGATCGAAAGACTGCAGCAGGCAGCGCTCGAACCGGTGGAAACATCCCAGAAGCGCCGCAAGGCGCCGCGTCAGGTCCTGCCGCCCGATCCGCCGACGCCCGAAGAGGTGAAGGAAGACCACGCAATCGAAGGATTCTAGGCTCAGAATGTGGCGTGAGCCGCGTGTAAGCAGTAAGGAGTATGTCAATGACGACGTCGCCTGAGACGACGCTCTTTCCCGTAGATCCGGCGACCGTAGCGAAAAACCTGTACGCTGAGGTCGAGCGTTTGGGGAAAGCCTATGAAACAGGCGTCAAGGTCGCTACGGGCAAGCAGAAGGCGAAAGTGGCGCAGACGCCAAAAGAAGCGATCTGGACGCTGAATAAAACGACGCTGTACCACTACTACCCGCAGGCGCCTGCGGAAAAACGCAAGCGTGTGCCGTTACTGCTCGTCTTTGCGTTGATCAATAAGCCCTACATTTTCGACCTGCGTCCCGGGAATAGTTTTGTCGAATACATGGTTCAGCAGGGGTACCACGTCTACCTGGTCGACTGGGGCGCCCCGGGACCAGAAGATGCCCATCTGACCTTTGACGATTATGCGCTCGAATACCTGCCGCGCGCCATCCGCCGCATGCAAATCCACAGCGGTCAGCACGACTTCAGCATGCTCGGCTGGTGCATCGGCGCAACGCTTTCGGCGATCTATGCGGCAATGCGCCCGGACGACGGTCTGCGTAATCTGATCCTGCTGACAGCGCCGATCGATTTCTCCAACAAAGGCGCCATGGGTCCGTTCCCCAAGTGGCTCAAGGAGGAGTACTTCAACCTCGACGCTATTCTGGAACAGACGGGCAATTACCCCGGCGAGATGATCGACGTCGGCAGCAAACTGCTCAAGCCGGTCGAAAATCTGGTCGGCAATTACCTGCGGTTGCTCGATAACCTCGATGACCCGAAGATCGTCGAGTCGTGGCAGGCGATGAACACCTGGGTGAGCGATGGTGTGCCGTTTGCCGGCGCTGCATATCGTCAACTGGTCGTCGATCTCTATCGCGAAAATCGGTTGATGAACGGCACGTGGATCATGCGCGGACGCCCGGTCAATCTGGGAGACATCAAAGCGTCGCTGCTCAACATCATCGCGCGGCAAGATCACATTGTGCCGCCGTGCCAGTCGGAAACTATTCTGGATCGCGTGAGCAGCACCGACAAACATCAGATCATTATGCCTGGCGGTCATATCGGCATCATGGCCGGCAGCGGGGCGCGTCGTGGTCTGTGGCCGCAGATCGATGCCTGGCTTGCCGATCGATCGATCTAAAACGGTTATCAGCAGTGAGGAGATAAGACGATGCGCCTGAAAGATAAGGTTGCAATTGTGACCGGTGCGGGCCATGGGATCGGCAAAGCGACCGCGATTGCGTTTGCGCGCGAGGGAGCGCGCGTTGCAGTCGTCGATATCAACATGGCCGGCGCCGAGGCGACGGTGGCTGAGATTACCAGACAGGACGGGCGCGCGATCGCCGTCCAGGCCGATGTCTCTCAGGCGGCGTCGGTGGAATCGATGGTCGAAACAGTGCTGGCATGGGGCGGTCGGATCGATGTGCTGCTCAATAATGCCGGCATCACACGTGATGCGCGCCTGGTGAAGATGACCGAACAACAGTGGGAGGCGGTGATTAACGTCAACCTCAAGGGTGTCTGGTTGTGCGCTCGCGCCGTTGCACCGCATATGACCGCTCAGGGCAGCGGGTCGATCATCAATGTCAGTTCGATCGTCGGTCTGTATGGCAACTTTGGCCAGTCGAACTACGCTGCCACCAAGGGCGGTGTGATCGCAATGACCAAAACCTGGGCGCGTGAACTCGGACCTTCCGGCGTGCGGGTTAATGCCGTGACTCCTGGCTTCATTGCAACCGAGATGATCGGTACGATTCCGGAAAAGGTGATCCAGACGGTTCAGGAACGCACGCCGCTGCGTCGCCTTGGCAAGCCGGAAGAAGTCGCCGCTGTGTACGTCTTCCTCGCGTCCGATGACTCGAGCTTCGTCACCGGCTCGGTCGTTCAGGTAGACGGCGGTCTGCTCTGGTGACGGCACACTTCTGCTGACAGGTTCGTACCGTTCTGGCAGCGACGTTGGATGGCGACATCCAGCGTCGCTGTTGTTCTGGGGCGCCTGTTTATGCTATGATTATCCTGCCTTTTGCTGCAGGTACGGTCTATGGCTGATGATCTGCTCCTTGGCATCGATGTTGGCACGACCAACATTAAAGCCCTTGTGTTCACCACAAGCGGCGCACTGGCGGCGTCCGCCAGCGTTGCCACTCCCACCGAACGACCGCAACCGGGATGGGCTGAACACGATCCGCACACGCTCTGGCAGGCGGTCGTCGATGCGATCCGTCGCGCGCTCGCGTCTATTGACGATCCGCGCCGGGTGCGCGGCCTGGCCGTGGCGAGCGTTGGCGAAGCGGGCGTTCTGGTTGGCGCCGGCGGTGAGCCGCTGACGCCGATCATCGCCTGGTACGATCAGCGCTCCGTGCCCTATGCACAGCGCTGGAAGACGCACGATGACCCGCTGGAGACGTTTCGAGCGACCGGCATGTTGCCGGTGCCGATCTACGGAATCTTCAAGCTGCAATGGTTGCGTGATTATGAACCGGAAGGGTATGCCGCCGCAACAACCTGGCTCCACGTCGCGGATTATATTGCCTTTCGTCTGTGCGGCGCGCGCGCAACCGATTACTCGCTGGCATCGCGCAGTATGCTCTTCGACCTGCGCACGCGTCGCTGGTCGGAGGCGCTGATCGACCGCGCCGGGTTGCGGGGCGATCTACTCCCCGAACTGGTTGCCAGCGGTACACGCATTGGCGTGGTCACGCCGGAGGCGGCGGAGGAAACCGGTCTGGCGCCTGGGACGGTTGTGGGCGCCGGCGGGCACGATCATGTGTGCGGAGCGCTTGCCGCCAATGTGCGGCGCGCCGGCGATTGCCTCGACTCGATGGGCACAGCAGAGGCGGCGTTTCTGCCGCTCGACGACATTCCGCTCGATGAGCGCCTGTTCATTGCTAACATGGCGTCCTGGACGCACGTGACGTTTGGCGCGCATGTGGCGCGCGACCGCTATTATGCAATGGACGGGTTGTTCAGCAGCGGCGCGGCAGTCGAATGGATGCGCAGACTGGCGGCGCCAGACGCGTCGTTCGACGAAGCGGTGGCAGAAGTCGAAACGCTGGCGGCTTCGGCGCCGCCGGGAAGTCTGGGTGTGCTGTTCCTGCCGCATCTGACCGCCGGGGAGCGGGGAGCGTTCGTGGGGTTGACGACCAGCAGTGGACGTGCGGCGCTGGCTCGCGCGGTGTACGAAGGTCTGGCGTTCGAGTGGCGACATATGCTCGACACGATCGAGGGCATGCTGGGGGTACGCGCCAGGACGATCCGGGTGATCGGCGGCGGAACGCGCCTGCCGGTCTGGCTCGGCATCAAGGCGCATGTGCTTGGACGACCGATCCATGTCCTCGACATGGACGAAAGCGTTGCTCTGGGCGCTGCCCTGCTCGGCGGGATCGCTGCAGGCGTCTATCGCAGCGAGGACGAGGCGGTCGAATCGCTGCAGATGTGTGAGCGAACAGTTGCGCCTGATGCAGCGTTGCACGCGCTGTACGAGCGCATCTATCGCGAAGCGTTCCTGCGCCTGGCGCCAGCGCTGGCGCCGGTGCATACTGTACTCGACGACCTGGAGATGACATGAGCGGCAACTTTATTTTGCACATGGCGCCTGCCGACCGCTGGGCGGCATGGCCGGCGAATACCCCCTACACTCCGGAGGAGTATGCGAATGATGGGTTTTTGCACTGCACCGAAGGCGAAGCACTCATGACACGCGTCGCCAATGCGCTCTACCGTGAGAAGCCAGGCGATTTCGTACTGCTGGTCATCGCAGTGGAACGATTGACCGCGCCAGTGCGCTGGGAACGTCCCGTCGGCGCCGACCTGGCGCCGCTCTTCCCGCATGTTTATGGACCAATCGATCCGGAAGCGATCATCGAGGTGCGGTGCATCGAGCGTGACGCTGACGGGGCGTTTCTGCTATAATCAACGTAATATCAGGCAAGGACAAGATTATGGCTGACACAACGCGACATGCCAGAGCGCGGCGCAAACCTGGCGACGCCGGTCCCACCGAGAAGATGCGCGAGTATCTGGAGGTCATCTACTATCTGGCGGCGCGCGGCGAACCGGTTATCAGCGCGCGGCTGGCGGAATGGATGCATGTGACCCCTCCGACAGTCGCCGATATGGTTGGACGCATGGAGGAGCGTGGCTATATTGTGCGCGATGGGCGCGGCGAGATTTCGCTCACGGACGAGGGGTTTCGCCTGGCGGAGGCGATGGTGCGGCGGCACCGCATCCTGGAGCGCTTCCTGGTCGATGTGATGGGATTGCAATGGCACGAAATCCATGAGGAAGCGGTGCGTCTGGAGCACGCGCTCTCGCCGCGCCTGGAAGAGCGTATCGAAGAACTTGTCGGCGAGGCTGCGACGTGCCCTCATGGGAACCCGATTCCTGGACGGAGCAGTGTGTTTGCGGGAAGCGTGCGCCTCGATCAGGCGGCGCCGGAAGGGGTTTTCACGTTGCGGCGTATCGCTGAGGAGGCGGAAGAAGATACGGTGCTGATCCGCTACCTGCAGAACAGCCATCTGGTTCCAGGCGAGCAGTTTGTCATTATCGACAACTCGCCGGTGTATGGCGTCACTCTTCAGCGCGACGACCGGCAGATTACGCTGTCGCCGCAGATTGCCGCCTACCTGTGGGGTGATGTAACGGCTACTTGATCCTCCCGAACTGCCGCTCGATCTGGGTTGTCGTCAGCAAAATCATCGTCGGGCGACCGTGGGGGCAGGTGCGCGGCGACGCGCACTGCTCGAGTTGCAGCACCAGCCCGCGCATCTCGTCGAACGAAAGGGTCTGCCCGGCGCGCACCGAGGTGTGGCACGACAGTGTGATCAGCAGCGCCTCGCGCCAGTCGTGCGGCGTCGTCCCCCCACGACCACTCAAATGATCAGCGATTTCGAGCAGGGCAGTGACCAGATCCCCCGGATAGAGCACTGCTGGAATGGCGCGAATGCGCAGACTTTGACCGAACGGCTCGATGGCAAACCCCCACTCTGCGAGCTGGTCGGCAGCCGCCAGCAGCACGTCGTGCGCTGTCGGCGGCAGATCGACCACCTGCGGTATGAGCAACTCCTGGCTTTCGATCACGCCGGCGCCGCGTTGCGCCATCAATCGCTCATACGCGATCCGTTCGTGCGCGGCGTGCTGATCGATGAGATAGATTCCATCCGGCGACTCGGCGATGATGTATGATTGCGCAATTTGCCCGACAACCCGCAGCGGCGGCAATTTTGAGGTCTGCACAGTCGGCTGGGAGGCGGGCAACGCTGCAGGTTCCCGCTGCCAGGCGCCCCCCCAGTCCCCTTCGCTTGCAGGAGGGACAGGATGGGGCGGAGCGTCCCACGCGCTTATGCCGAGACGACGCAATTCAAACCGACGTTGCGCTGTGTCGAGCGACGCAGGAACGCCCGGCTCGCTCCAGGGGCGCACGCCGCTTTCCAGCAGCGCTGTGCGCACCGCTCGCCCCAGCGCGCTCATCACCTGTGTGGTGTTGCGGAACTTGACTTCGCTCTTGGTCGGATGGACATTGACATCGACTGCGGCGGGGTGCACATCGATGTTGAGGATTGCCATCGGATGGCGACCTTTCATCAGCATGGTGTGATACGCTTCTTCGAGCACGATGGCGATCTGCCCGCGTGGTTGAATGGCGCGGCGATTGATGAACAGGTGAATGGCCGCGCGTGAACTGCGGGTCAGTCCCGGCGGCGAAACCAACCCGGATACGCGGACATAATCGATACCCTCACCGACAGCGGCATCGACCGCCAGCAACTGGCGCGCAACATCGAGCCCGTAAATCTCGATCGCGGCGGCGCGCAGATCGCCGTTGCCGCTGGTCTGAAGCGTTGTGCGCCCATCGATGGCGAGGCTGAAGCGCACTTCGGGGTAGGCAAGCGCATACTGGGTGACGACAGCCGTAATCGCGGCGGACTCGGTGGCGTCGGAACGAAGAAAATCGCGTCGTACCGGCGTATTGTAGAACAGGTTGCGCACACTGATCGTCGTGCCTGGTGAGCATCCGCGCGGCAGCATTGCCTGTGTCTCGCCGCCGGCGATCCGCAGCTCGACGCCAGCGTCGGCATCAACCGCACGGGTGATGCAGACGACCTGCGCCACTGCCGCGATCGACGGAAGCGCTTCGCCGCGAAAGCCAAGCGTCGCGATCGACCACAGATCGTCGGCAGTGGACAATTTCGAGGTTGCGTGGCGCGCAAATGCCAGTTCGACTTCGTCGGCGGGAATGCCGCACCCGTCGTCCTGCACGCGAATTTCGCGCAACCCGCCGCCGCGCGCTTCAACCACGATGCGGCGCGCCCCTGCATCGAGCGCATTTTCGACCAGTTCACGCACGACCGAGGCCGGACGTTCAATCACCTCACCGGCAGCGATCTGCGCAGCAACGGTCGCATCGAGCACCCGTATCGGCATAGCGCTTCTACTCCAGAATACGAACACGTATGCGAGTATTGTACCACGCTTTACCAGCACATGGAGCAGTAACTACGGCGTTGGCGAAGGCGCCAGCGGGGTTAGCGGAATAGGCGTGCGCGTCGCCGTTGCGATGGGCGTGGACGGTGATGCGCCTGGCGTGGCGGTAACAGCTGGCGCTGCTGTTGCTGTCGGCGTACTGGTAGCAATCGGAGTTGGGGTTGCTGTCGCTGTCGGCGATACAGCCGGCGGGGCAGTTTCTGTGGCAACCGGAAGGACAGCGGGAACCTGAGTAGGCGGTTCGGTGGGGGGAGGAGGAGGCGTGGTGGTTGGCGGCGTTTCGACCGGCAGAGGGGCGAATGCCGGCGCTGGCGCCAGAACTGATGGATAGGCGACGAACAGGGTCACAAACACGAGACCGGTAAAAAGGAGCGTGGCGAGCGTTGCTCCGATCCAGTTCATCCGCCGTGGCGCAGGGGCATTGAGTGGTTGCAGAGACGCAGCGACCGGCGGGGGGGTGGGTTGCGGCGCAGTGCGTGCCGTAACCGGCTCGACAGCTTCTGGCGCCAGAAGCGCAGTCGTCGAGAATTCGACCGTTTCTGCCGTCGCCGGCGTCGGAAATTCGACAGTCGTTCGAGAGGCGTCAGGTGGATCACCAGCGGTTGGAGCATCGTCGAGTTCATCGACATGTGCAATGATCGTTGTGATATTGTCGGTGCCGCCACGCTCATTCGCCAGGTCGATCAGGCGATCAACGGCGTCGGCGAGGGGCATCGAACGGGCAATCGCGCTGATCTCCTCATCACTGACCAGACCGTGCAACCCGTCGGAGCAGAGTACAACCGTGTCGCCAGCTCGCAAGGGGATCTCGAACAGATCCACCTGGACGTCCGGTTGATACCCGAGCGCGCGGGTAATGACATTGCGATAGTAGCTGGATTTTGCCTGGTCGGCGGTGATGATGCCAGCCGCAACCTGCTCACCAACGAGCGAGTGATCGCGTGAAATCTGGCAGATGTCGTCGTCGCGGATCAGATACGCGCGGCTGTCGCCGACATTGGCAACGTGCAGCATTCCCTTGTAGAACAATGCGGCAACGCCAGTGGTGCCCATCGCGCCGCGGCCTTCGGCGTGGATGCGCTCATTGGCGCGCTCGAACGCCTGACGCAGCACACCGACGCGATCGGGAGAACTATTGCTGTAGTAGGTGCTGAGAATGGTTTCGACGCCGAGGCGACTGGCGACCTCTCCGGCGGCATGCCCCCCCATCCCATCGCAGACGATCAGCAACTCGCCGTACTGAGCGACTCCTGTGCCTTCACCAACGCCAAAGTCGTCTTCATTATGATCCCGCGTTTTGCCGACATCTGTGCGAGCGCTATGGCGCAATTTCATAGGTTCCTCCGGCAGGAGGCATCCGTTGATGACGCGAAAGTATACCATGCCCGCAGATCAGGCGCAACCCGCCTCAGAGCGTGTGTGATTCGGTTGCTCCTCGCTCGTAGAACACAACTCCGACACGCCGGATGTGATCGAGAACGTCGGGATCGCTGATGTGGCTCAACACCGAAAGGTCGATCATGTGGGGAAGCAACAAGGTCGTCGAGTTCGTCCATGATCATTGTGAGCGCCACGAACGTCAGGCGCTCATCGCCGGTAAGCGTCAGGTCGATATCCGAGCTACGCTTGTGCGTTCCTCTGGCGCGAGAACCGTAGATGATCGCCTTCTCCACTTCCGGATGACGGGCAAAGACATCGCAGATACGCTTGATTACCGATTCATCCAGCCCACACCTCGTGGTCATGACGCATCGCCTTTCAACATCGTGAGGGTTGCGTGCAGCCTGACAAACTCGGGGAAGTACTGGTTGACTATCGCTGAGGCGACCTGACGCGCTATTTCTTCATTATATGTATGAGCGGATGTCCGGCTCAATCATACGAGCCTCCTCACTGTCTTACGCCTCTGCCAGCACTGCGCGCACCAGCGACTCGGGCACGTCGTCGTGCACCGTCGCCGCGCCAATTCCCGCTGGCAGCACCCAGCGCACCTTTCCCGCGCGCACTTTCTTGTCGCGCAGGGTGCGGGCGATCAGGTCATCGACCGACAGACCAGGCGGAAGGTCGGTTGATAACCCCCAGGTATGCAGCAGGCGCGCCTGACGTTCGATGAACGCCACATCAACCATGCCGAGGCGACCGGCGATCCGCGCCTCCAGGTGCATGCCGATGGCGACCGCTTCCCCGTGGAGCAGGTCGCCGTAGCCGCACGCGGCTTCGATGGCGTGCCCCAGGGTATGCCCGTAGTTAAGGAGCATGCGTTCGCCAGTTTCGCGCTCGTCGGCATTCACAATGTCGATCTTGACCCTGACGGCGCGCCGGATGATCGCTGCCAGCGCTTCACCAGCGAGGGATGCCGGATCGGCGATCGATTCGAGATGTGTGAACAGACCGGCGTCGCGGATGACGGCGTGCTTGATCACTTCCGCCCAACCGGCGCGCAGTTCACGGAGCGGCAGTGTTGCCAGCGTTGCCGTATCGGCGAGCACCAGGCGCGGCTGATGAAACGCGCCGATCAGGTTTTTGCCGAGCGGATGGTTGACGCCGGTTTTGCCGCCGATTGCTGAGTCGACCATCGCGAGCAGCGTGGTTGGCAGGTGCACCAGGGCAATGCCGCGCAGCACCGTTGCCGCCACAAATCCTGCCAGATCTCCGACGACCCCGCCACCCAGCGCCAGCACGACATCACGCCGCTCGACGCCATTGCCGATCAGCCAGTCGTAAAGTTGCGCCGCCACCGTCAGGTCTTTGCTGGGTTCTCCCGCCGGAACAGCATACCCCTGTACGGCGTATCCTGCTGCGCGCAGTCGCTCGATCAGGGCAGGGGCGTAGTGCGGGAACACCTGGTGGTCACTGATCAGCCATACCGCACCACGCAGGCTGATATGCTGCAGGCGTTCCGGCAGGTGATCGAGCGCGCCATCGGCGACAAGCACTTCGTAGCTGCCGCCAGGAGTCGTGACGTAGAGATGATCGGTGGGGTGTTTCATGGTGTGATTGTGTGATTTCGTGATTTCGTGATTTCGTGATTTCGTGATTTCGTGATTGCTGATACTGTGTTTTTGATTGCGTGATGGTCTAATTCTGGTTGCTGGCGACTGGGTTTTTTGATTGCGTGATTTTTTTCGGTTGCTGGCGCTCGGTTTCTGATTGCGTGATTGTCTGATTCTGGTTACGGGCGACTGGGTTTTGATGACGTGATTTTTTGGTTTTCGGTTGCCGGCGCTCGGTTTCTGATCGCGTGATTGTCTGATTCTGGTTACGGGCAACTGGGTTTTGATGACGTGATTTTTTGATATTTGGTTTTCGATTGCTGGCGCTCGGTTTCTGATCGCGTGATTGTCTGATTCTGGTTACGGGCGCCCGGTTGCTGGCGCTCAATTCGGCGGCGTCAGCGGTCGCGCGTCACGCGGGGCAACGATGCGGATCGCGCTGTTGAAATCGTACAGGCGGAGCAGCATGCTGAACGACGTTGGTGTTGTCTGTCCTGCCGGTGTTCCGGTCACATCGATCGTCATCTTGTGCAGGCGCCCATCTTCACAGATGAAGAGGCGTGTTTCCGCCTGCTCGATCTCCTCTTCCTTGAGCGAGAATGGCAATGTTCCCTGCTGATTGACGCCGGTCAGCAGCCGGATGGTGGTCTCTTTATCGCCAATGAAGATCGCACAGCGCTGACCGTCGAGCGTCTCGAACCCGCCAGGGGTGAATCTCGCCAGATCGAGATTGCCGCTCTGCTGGAGCGAGCCGGTGACCTGATCGGGAGAGACGGTCACTGCTGAGGACGCCTGTCCGGCGGGCAATTCGTACCAGGCATCTTCCGGTGCGCCGAACAGCGGCGCCGGACCGCGAATGTACGATGTCCCATCGACGGTGAGGAACTCGGTGCCTTTCTCTGGATCACCGGACAGGAACGCAGCAAAGAGTCCACCCAATACGATGCGCGAGTTCTTGCCGGCGACCTCGCCTTTCATGCTGATGACCTCGATCATGCCATCCGGCGACGCGACCGGCGCTCCTTCGCCCCCGCTCGTCTTGAACGAGAACTCGATGCGGTAGGAGTCGGCGTTTGAAGCGGCGAGCAATCCGTCCTGTATCACATCGGCGGATGTCGCAGTCGGGGGTTGTGTCGGCGTCGGCAACGGCGTTGGTGTTGGGCGTGGCGTCGCCGTCGGTTGAGGGGTAGGCGTGGGCAGCGGTGTGTTCGTCGGCGGAACTGGCGTTGGCGTGGGCGCAGCGCCAATGCCGCCACACCCCGCAAGCGCCAGCGCCAGCAGCGTCAGCAAGAACAGATGCCTGATGTTCATCGCAGTATCTCCCAGGGTGTGCTGTCCATGGGTAGTCAATACATCGTTGCCCAACCAGTGGCGCAGCATACTCAGCGCAATCGGTTCCCGGTTCTCAGTTCGTGAACGATCCGCTCCATCACCTCTTCCGGTGCAGCGTCCGCCGTGTCGATCACAATCTGCGCCACGTCGCGGTAGAGCGTTGCGCGCTGCATGCGCAGTCCTTCCAGCCGCGCCGCCGGATCGTCACCCGCCAGCAATGGACGCTCCTCATCGTGGGTGCGCAGGCGGGCGATCAAGATGCTGGTTGGGGCGTCGAGCCATATGACGAACGCCTTTTCTTTCAACAGCGCGCGGTTGACGTCGCGCAGCACAATGCCGCCGCCGGTGGCAACAACGGTGTGCGGTTCAGCGAGCGCTGCCGTCAGCGCAACCGTTTCTCGCTCACGAAAGAGAGCCTCCCCCTCAGCGGCAAACAGAGCAGGGATCGTTCGCCCTGCCATCCGTTCGACCAGTGCATCAGTGTCGTACACACGCCACCCAAGGCGTGCGGCAAGCAGGCGTGCTACTGTTGACTTGCCGCTGCCGCTGAGCCCAACCAGTGCAATGTTCGTCTGCACGCTCATTCTGACCGTCGCACCTGCACCAGATTGCTATGGAATGTGCTCTGCCCGGCAAGATCCGCCAGCGCGTCGGACGTCACCCAGTTGACGTTGCGCCCGTCGGGTGAAAGACTCGCCCACGGACCTTTTGGTGCAATCACCACCCCCTGCGGCGCGTCATCGGTGACGACAGCGCGCAGGCGACACCATCCGCGCGCATTTTCGACATGAACCTCATCGCCCTGACGAATACCGCGCGCTGCTGCATCGGCGGGATTGATTTCGATGAAGGGCGGGCCTTCTTTTGCGCGCAGACTGGGCTGGTTGGCGAAACTCGACGAGACATAGTGGTGTGATGCACCGGAGATGAGCACAAGAAACGGCGCATGTCCATTCTGGTCGACGCTGCGAAACTCGGCGGGCGGCGCATACGCTGGCAGCGGGTCGAGACCGCAGGCGCGCAGCGCATCGCAGCGCAGCTCCACTTTGCCCGACGGGGTTGGAAAGCGCCCATCGGCAAAGGGAACCTCACGCCCTGGCGGGAAGTGGAGCGCAACCGTCCCTTCCGCCTGGAGTCGCTCCAGCGTGATGCCCTCGAGGAACGGATTGCGGGCGCGCGTCGCGTCGAGCACCCCGTGGATCGCCTGTTCGGCATCTTCGTGGAGCCAGGGTTCGGTATACCCCATCGCGCGCGCCAGCAGGCGCATCACATCCCAGTTGCTCTTGCACTCGCCTGGCGGAGGAACTGCAGGATGGTTGTACTGCAGATAGCGGTGCCCATACGCTTTGTGCAGATCGACGTGCTCCAGTTGGGTTGTTGCGGGCAGGACGATATCGGCGTAGCGCGCCGTATCGGTCATAAACTGCTCGTGGACGACGGTGAACAGGTCATCGCGCAGCAGCCCCTGCACGATCAGTCCGGCGTTGGGCGACGACGTGACCGGGTTGGCGCAGAACACAAACAGCGACATGATCGGCGGATCGCGAACTTCGCCGGTCAGCGCAGCGCCGAGGCGGTTCATATTCACCACGCGCGGTGTTGGCGGGCATTCCGACGCATGCCCGACCGCTTCGGCGTCCCAGCGGACATACCCGCTTGTGCTGTACGACAGGCCGCCGCCGCGCACGCCATACTGCCCAACAACTGCGGGGAGACAGCAGAGCGCGCGGAAAGTCTGCCCGCCATTGCCGTGGCGTTGCACGCCATCTGCGGTTTTGAGCAGCGCCGGTCTGGTCGTCGCATAGCGACGGGCAAGGGCAACAATCGTCTCCTCAGGCACACCGGTGATCGTCGCCACGCGGTCGGGCGGGTACTCAGCAGCGTGCGCGCGCAGGTCGCGCCATCCGATAGTATGCTGTTCCAGCCAGGCTTCATCGTGCAACCCTTCGTGGAATATCACATGCATCATGCCCAGCGCCAGCGCGCCATCGGTTGCCGGACGCGGACGGATGTGCTCATCGGCGCTGCGGGCCGTCAGCGTGCGACGCGGATCGATGACGACGACATACGCGCCACGCTTCTGCGCCTGTCGCAGCAATGGCATGAAGTGCGGACCGGTGCTGGCAGGGTTGTGCCCCCAGATGAGCACCAGGTTGCTGTAGAGCACGTCTGCCGGATCGGGCGACCAGCGCGCGCCGAGGGTCGCTTCGACGGCGGCTTCGGCTGCAGCGCCGCAGATGCTGCGTTGCAGACCACTGGCGCCCATCCGGTTCCACAGGCGCGCGTTACAGATTACGAGTTGTAACAGACCGAGGGTGCCGCTGTAGGAATAGGGGAGAATGGCAGCTGCGCCATAGCGGGCGATAATATCCTTCCAGCGCGTTGCAATCTCATCGATTGCCGTCTCCCACGAGATGCGCTCCCAGCGATCGCTGCCCTTCGGACCGACGCGCCGCAGCGGATAGAGCAGGCGGTCGGGGGCATACACCCGTTCCAGGTACGGGCGCACTTTGGCGCAGAGCCACCCTCTGGTGAACGGATGGTCAGGATCGGCATAGAACCGGATTGCGCGATCACCCTGCACCTCGGTAATCGTCGCACAGGTATCGGGGCAATCGTGCGGGCAGGCGCCACGCACCCGGCGGATGCCATGCAATTCCTGATGAGGCTGGTCTGGAGCGGCGACGTACTGCTCGTTGGATTGCGCTGCCATGGAGTCACTCTTCCACTCTTCCGATGATCGCGCAGTCAATTATAGCATGGCTCACTTCGTGATCTGCCCGCTTGACGCTGCACACACGCTACGCTATGCTATCGGACTGCATTGTTGCAATGAGGATTGTATGGACTACCAGCAGGCGCTCGACTATCTCTACTCGTTCATCGGCGGGCAGCAGGGAATGCAGCGACCGCCGCCAATGCTCAATCTGGTGCGCACCCGCGCCCTTCTTGCTGCGCTCGGCAACCCGCAACACGCAATGCCGTCCGTGATTGTCGCCGGCACGAAGGGCAAAGGGTCAACTGCGGCGTTACTGGAGGCGATGACTCGCGCCGCCGGCATACGCACCGGTCTATGGACCTCGCCGCACCTGCACACCTACCGGGAGCGCATTCAGGTGAACCGTCAGCCAATCACCCGCGACGATCTGGTACGTGCAGTCGAATCAATCCAGCCAGTCGTCGAATCGATGGCAGGCGGGACAATCGGCGCTCCGGTGACGTTTGCGATCGGCTTCGCGCTGGCATTGCGCTATTTTGCCGAACAGAACGTCGATCTGGCGATTCTGGAAGTTGGCGTCGGCGGCCGGTTCGACAGCGCCGCAGTTGTCACTCCGATTCTCAGCGTCATCACGCCGATCAGTTACGACCACATGGACCTGCTGGGTGACACCCTGGCTCAGATCGCCTGGGAAAAGGCAGGCATCATGAAACCAGGCGCACCGACGGTCAGCGCGCCACAGCATCCAGAGGCGCTTGGCGCACTGATTCGCTACGCGGCCGTGATCGGCGCACCGCTCTACCTTGTGCGTGACACAGCGACCGATCACGACATTCCGGTTGAACCGACTCAGACCGGCCCGTGGCGCATTCCTGACGAACACTACCTTGAGATCGAGCCCCAGCAGCGTTTCCGGGGTGATATAACACCGTCGCTGCCGGGTCTGTTTCAGCTGATGAATGCACGTCTGGCGGTGAGCGCCGCGCTGCTTCTGCGCGATGCAGGGCTGCCAATCACCGACGCGGCGATTGCGGCAGGGCTGGCAGGCGCACACTGGCCCGGACGCATGGACGTGATCGATGGCGCGCCGCCGATTGTGCTCGACGGCGCGCACAATGGCGAGTCGATCCAGCAGCTCGTTCTGTCGCTGAATCGTCTGTTTCCCGGCAGGAGGCGCATTGTCGTCTTTGGCGCATCGCGCGACAAAGACCTGGCGCGTATGCTTCCAGCGCTGGCGCCGGCGGTCGATGCACTGGTGCTGACCGCCTCACGCCACCCGCGCGCCCTGGTGGCGCTCCACGAGTTGCGCCAGCAGTTCGCGCCGCTGCTGCGCAGCGATACCCCGATCGATATCGTGCCCGATCCGGCGGAGGCGCTGGCGCATGCTCACGCCCTTGCGACACCTGACGACCTGATCTGCGTCACCGGGTCGCTGTTCGTCGTCGCTGCTGCACGCGAGGTGCTTGGCCTCGCCGGGGAGCGCGATTGAAGCACTCGTCACGGGCGCGCCACCAGCGGCAGGAAGATTATGTGTGCCGGTTGCAGGATGAAGAGCCCGCCTTTGTCGTCGGCTACGTACACTTTTCCTTCCGCATATGCGATATCAACGGCGCGGTCTGGCGTGTCGTAAACGCCGGTTTCAACCGGATGCACCGCATCGGCAATATTGACCACGCGCAGGCCGGCATAGTCGTCGGCAATATAGGCGTATGGCCACGCAACGGCGATGCCGCGCGCCAGCCCCGGCGTGTCGTAAGCGCCAACCTCGACCGGCGACGATGGGTTGCTGACATCAACGATCCGCAGTCCTCCGCCAAAATCGGCAACATAGGCAAGGTGGCCAGCAACCGCAACATCAAACGCATGTGCCGGCGTGTCATAGAAGCCAGCTTCGACTGGCGGTGCGACGTTGATCCGGATCACGCGCAGGCCGGATCTATGCGCGGCGACGTAGGCATATGGCCATTGAACCGCGATCCCTGGGGCATAATCAGGCAACGTGAGCCTCCCCAGTTCCCGGTGATCGCCGGGATTGGCAATATCGACCACGCGCAGGTCTTTCGCCGTGGCAAGGTACGCATAATTGCCAGCGATGGCAACGTCCTGCGCTCCAACCGTCGCCGGGTAGATACCTCGCAATGACGGAGCGCCTGGTATGGCGATATCGACAATGCTCAGATCGTAGTTGTCGCTGACATACGCGTATCCGCCCGACACAGCAAGCCGGCCCGCATACCACGGCGTACGCAGCCACCCGACATCACGTGCCACTGCCGGGTCTGCCACCATAATGACATGCAGCCCGCGATTGCGCATGCCCAGGTAGGCATGGTTGCCTGCAACGGCCACGCCGATCGGCGTCAGCGTTGGCAGTGCGCCTGCGCTGCGCCACGACGAAATGCGGATAACACGCAGGTCGCCCCCGTAATCAGCGACATACGCATAATTGCCGTCAATCGCGACCCCAACCGCATTGCCCGGCGTATCAATCGTTGCCACCAGCGCCGGCACCGTCCGATCCGTCACATTGAGGATCGTTAATCCGGCGGTGTCGCTTGCTACGTACAGGTATGGCCATTCACCGGCAATCTGCGCGGCATATGCCGGGTTCACCCCGCCGGTATTGACCTTGACGGGGCTGGCGGGATTGCTAATGTCGAGGATGATCAGTCCACCGGCGCCGTCCGAGACGTACACTTCGTAATACGCGAGTTTTGCGACGTTCCTGGCGGTGCCAGGGGTATCGTACGAACCGAGCTCGGTGATGGCGGCCGGATTGGCAACATTGAGAATCCGCAGGCCGGCGAGGCCGTCTGCCACGTATGCGCGTTTGTTACTGCTGTCAAACATTACATCATAGGCGGTCCCCGGTGTGTTATAGACGCCGAGTTCCACTGGCGCAGCCGGGTTGGTGATGTCGAGGACGCGCAGGCCGGCGGTGCCGTCGGCGAGGTATACATGCGAGCCAGACACCTGCAGATTGTACGTGACGCCGGGCGTATCGAAACTGCCCACCAGAGAAGGTCTGTTCGGACGCGCAACGCTATATATCTGGATGCCCCGACTACCATCGGCGACGAACACGTAACATCCGTATGATGCGACGTTATATGCCTCGCCTGGTGTATCATAGGCGCCGATCACCAGCGGGTGGAGTGGATCGGCCATGTCGAGCACGTACAGGCCGACGGGTTGCGCAGCGACATACGCATACCGCCCTCCCATTGTCACGCCGGACGCAGATCCGTCGAACACGGCGAATGCGGCTTCGGCAGGCGCGATCGGGCTCAAAACATTCACAATCTGCAGACCATCTGCACCGGCTGCGACATAGACATAGCCACCAGAGACAACCACACGGTGCGCAACATCGCCGAACGCAACGAAGCCGCGGTCGGCAGGCGCGGCAGGCGTGCCAACATCGACCACACGTATGCCACCGTCATAGTAACCGCAAGCGACATATGCCCTGCCGCCCGACACCGCGACATCGCGCGCGTGGCGAATATACAGCGAGCCGGCATCAACCGGCAGCAGCGGGTTCGAGACATTGATCACTGTCAGAAAGTATTGATCGACGACATAGGCATATGTTCCCTCAACGGCGATGCGCGTTGTGTATCCCCGGATATCGTGATGACCGACCTCGATCGGATGCGCCGGGTCGCTCACATTGATGATCCGAATACCGCCATTGTCATTGGCAAGGTAGACATACCCGCCCACCAGCGCGACACCCCAGGTTGTGTGGGAAGTAGTGAAGGAACCGGTCTCGACCGGCGTCGCCGGATTACCGACATCAATCACGCGCAGAACGTTGCCGTCGGCGACGTAAGCGTACCGCCCGGCAACGGCAACGTCGAGCGCGGTGTTGGGCGTGTCATAGCTGCCAAGTTCGAGCAATTGCGCGGGGTTGGCAATATCAAAGATGAACAGCCCGCCTTCGCCGTCTGCCACGTATGCGCGGCTCTCCCGCAGCGCGATATGTTCGATGATCCCCGGCAAAGGGCGCGATCTGCCGACCAGCACAGGGTTCGATTGGTCGGCGACATTCACCGCAACCAGGCGCGAACCCATACCGATGTATGCAATATCGTCCTTGACAGCGACAGCGTTTACCGTCCCGCCGATCTGTCCCACAACCATAATATTCATCGGCTGTGGCGCAATGCTGTCCGGTTCGACCAATGCGCCGCGTGCTGGCAACAACGGCGCTAGCAGCAGGGTAAGAAGCGCCAGCACCAGAAGTTTAAGGTTCATGGACTGTCCTCCTCCCGATTACCAGTCGCCAGCTATCTTCCCGGCGCCTGCGCCCGGTCGGGTGGTGAAACAGCGCCACGACTGCGTCGTCTGCAGGGGTACTGTGGCAACGTATGTGTGGAATGCACGTGGGAGGCGTGAGACGCTGAGCACCGTCGTCTTGCTGCTCATGCGCCGCGCCATTGCTGCGCCGCAGCGTATGCAGACGGCCGCGCAGGGGTCCGGAATACGCACAGTATAGCCTGGCAAGGCCATCAACTTTGCATAAGTATAGCACCAGCTACGTCGCGTTGATGGGAAGAACCGTCTACAGTGCGGGAAGAGACTGTCACTGCACTCTGGTTCTTCGCAGTAAGCGAGGGCATCTTGCCCTCAAATGCACAACGAGGACATCCCACTCTCGCTCTCAGGTTTACCTTCTACCCCGAGCGTGACCACTTACGGTAACAGGTAACTGTTCACGATTGGGGATTCGGGGGCAGCCCCCCGAGATCAAAGAACCGGCGGGAAGGCTTTTGCAAGCCCCACGAGACGTTGCCCCGCCGACGCAAAAACGCCATGGTGACGATACGTCTGAACCCCTATGGTAACCGCCTCTGTTGACCCGCCCGTGAAAATGCGTATAATTGCCACTTAACCTTCTACCGTTCTGCTGGAAAGGCAGGTCACCCTCGTCGTGCAACACGTTCGCCCCACGAGTATCTGATGCGCACTGCATTCAGGCAGGCGCTCTTCCTGTCCAACGATTGTCGAGGAGGACATTATGCGAGCATACGGACCGGAACTCATCCATACGATCGGTCTCTTCGGCCATGGCGGCTGCGGGAAAACGACGCTGACCGAGGCGTTGCTGCTCGCCGCCAGGGCGATTTCCCGCGCGGGTCGCGTCGAAGACGGGAATACCGTCTCGGACTACGACTCGGAAGAGCAGCGGCGCCGCATGTCGATCAACCTGGCGGTTGCGCCGGTCGAGTGGCACGATAACAAGATCAATCTGATTGACGTTCCTGGATACGCCGACCTGGTTGGCGAAATGGCCGCCGCGATGCGCGTGATTGATGGCGCGGTCATTGTGCTCGACGCCGCTGGCGGCGTGGAGGTCGGCACGGAACTGGCGTGGGAAATGGCGCGCAAGGCTGGCGTGCCGATCCTGCTGTTCATCAACAAACTCGATCGTGAGAATGCGAATTTCTACCGCTGTATCGAACAGGCGCGGCAGATCCTCGATGAGGCGGTCGTGCCGATGCAACTGCCGATCGGCGAGCAGCGCGAATTCGCCGGCATCATCTCGCTGCGCCGTCAGCGCGCCTGGATGATCTCCGAAAAGCACGATGGCGGTTTCGTCGAGGCGGATATTCCGCCCGAATTGCTCGACCTGGAACAGGAGTGGCGCGAAAAACTGGTCGATCGCATCGCTGCCACAAACGATGACCTGATCGAGAAATATCTCGATGGCGGCGCCGATGCGCTGACTCAGGACGAATTGAACGAGGGGCTTCGCGCAGGGATTGCTAACGGCTCGATCGTCCCGGTCTTTTGTGGATCGGCGTTGCAGGTGGCAGGAATGGCGCAGTTGCTCAACGGCATTCTCGACAGCATCCCCTCTGCGGCGCGCAAGCCGGTTCAGGCGCGCGATCTGGTCTCCGGCAAGGATGTGAAACTGAAGGCGGCTGCTTCTGAACCGCTCAGTGCGCTCGTGTTCAAAACAATCGTCGATCCTTACGGCAAAATGTCGTACATTCGGGTGTTCAGCGGCGAATTGAGCGCCAACTCGACGGTCTTCAACCCGCGCACGGGTAAGGACGAGCGGATTGGTCAACTCTACATGGTACGCGGCAAAGAGCAAACTGCCGTTGCGATGATCGGTCCTGGCGACGTTGGTGTCGCCGCCAAACTTGGCGATGTCAGCACCAACGATACCCTCTGTTCACGCGACCGACCGCTCCAGCTTGCGCCAATCATGTTCCCAGAGCCGGCATTCACGGCGACGGTCAAGCCCAAAACGCGCGCCGATCTCGATAAACTCGGGAATGCGCTGCACAATGTCGTCGAGGAAGACCCGAGCCTGCGCGTCTCACGCGATGCAATCACGGGAGAGAGTCTTCTCTCGGGGCAGGGCGAGTCGCACCTGCAGATCATCGTCGAGCGCATGAAACGCAAGTTCGGTGTGGATGTCGAACTCGACCTGCCGCGCGTGCCCTACCGCGAAACGATCCGCGGCAAAGCCGAAGCGCAGTACCGCCACAAAAAGCAGACTGGCGGCGCCGGGCAGTTCGCCGATGTGACGATTCGGATCGAGCCGCTTCCCCCTGACCCGAACCGCACCGATCCACTGGAGTTCGTCAACTCGATTGTCGGCGGCGTCATCGACAAATCGTTCATTCCATCGGTCGAAAAAGGGGTGCGCGCTGCAATGGCGGAAGGGGTCATTTCAGGCAACCCGATGGTCGATGTGCGCGTCGAGTTGTTCGATGGCAAGATGCACCCGGTGGACAGCAAAGACATCGCCTTCCAGATCGCCGGGCACGAAGCGTTCAAGATTGCGGCGCAAAAAGCCAGCCCGACCATTATGGAGCCGATCTACCAGCTCGAGATTACGGTGCCGGAGCAATTTGCCGGTGACATTATCAGCGATATGAACACCCGGCGCGGGCGCGTGCTGGGTATGATGCCGGCCGAGGGTGGACGCACGACGATCACGGCGCAGGCGCCGCTGGTCGAGGTGCTGCGGTACGCGACCGACCTGCGGTCGCTGACCCAGGGGCGCGGGCGTTTCTCGATGACGTTCGATCACTATGAGGATGTGCCGCCTCACCTGATGCAGGCGCTGATCGAGGCGCAGAAGAAGGAGCATAGTTCCGGGCACTGATATGCGTGGTTGGGGCACAGCGGCGCATGGTTGGGGCACGGCGCGCCGTGCCCGTACGCTGATGGGGCGTGGCGGCGCATGGTTGGGGCACGGCGCGCCGTGCCCGTACGCTGATGGGGCGTGGCGGCGCATGGTTGGGGCACGGCGGTGCCGTGCCCTCACTGTTGCAGCGCCTTGCGCAGTGCCGCTGCGAGCGGGTTGTCGTCGTCGTCTGCATCGGACTCGGAGGAGTACACATACCGCGTGGCTTCGCCAGACTCCGCGTCCGGCTCTTCCTCCTCTTCGTCTTCTTCGTCCCAGTCGAGATGCAGGTTCCCGGCGCCTGCCAGCGCAATGATGTCATCCACCGAGAAACGCATCAATCCGACGAGATCGGGGCCATCCGGCAACGCCGCGAGCGAGTCCGCCAGGCGCACCTGCGGCAGATTCGCCAGGACATCGGCGAGCGTCGGCGGCGGCCCGGCAGGCGGCGGACGATCCGGGTGCTTTGCAATCCATTCGGCGAGTTGCGCCGCTGCCTCTTCCGTCGTCTGCGGAATGCCGGTATCGACCAGCAGGATTGTGGTGTGGACGCGGGGGAACAGCATGCGCAGGATGGTCTGCGTGTCGCGCAGCTGGCGGATAGCGCGACGCAGGCTGGCCGCTTTCATGCTGGCTTTGATCTCGAAGACATGGATCGTCTTCGGGTCGGGGATCGACACCGCATCGAGTTCGCGGTACTTCGTGATCGCCTGTCGCCCGCGATGCTCAAGGTACTCGACAATACGCCGTTCGGAAAGCGAGATCTGCTGCGCCAGCCAGTCGCGGAGCGCCGCTTCCGCCTCGCCGCCGAACAGATCGCGCGCACGCGGCGGACGAATGGCGCGCTGGTTGCTGCGCAGCAGTTTCATCTGTTCGACGTGTGCACGGTACCGCTGATCAGTCTCGTCGATCAGGCGCGGTCGTGAGAAGCGGGTGGTCATACATCACTCCTGACTGTCTGGCGCCGGGTGTCAATCACCACGCATATGCTTCCGGCGCAGGACCGCCTGGCCCAGGCCAGATGGCATCGAGGCGAGCCAGCGCATCATCGCTCAGGTTCATCTCCAGCGCGCGCAGACTGGTGTTCAACTGTTCAACGGTACGCGGACCGATGATCGGCGCGGTGACAGCAGGTTGACGGAGCAGCCAGGCCAGCGCCACATCGGCAGGTTGCTCGCCCAGTTCGCGGCAGAACCCCTCATATGCCTCGAGTTGCGCGCGATGCCTGTCGATGCGTTCCTGCATGCGCGCATCGGCGCGCCGCCCTTCGGCAGCTTTCTGTAACACCCCGCCGAGCAACCCGCCCCCCAGCGGACTCCAGGGGATGATGCCGACCCCGTAGCTCTGGCACGCGGGAATAACCTCGAGTTCGATCATGCGCGCCGACAGGTTGTAGAGGCTCTGTTCCGACACCAGCCCCATGAAATTGCGGCGGCGCGCTTCTTCGTTCGCCTGGGCAATATGCCATCCGGCAAAGTTGCTGCTGCCGACGTACAACACCTTCCCTTCGCGCACCAGTTGTTCCATTGCCTGCCAGATCTCTTCCCAGGGCGTATCGCGGTCGATATGGTGCATCTGGTAGAGGTCGATATAATCGGTCTGCAGGCGCCGCAGGCTTCCCTCGCAGGCGCGTTTGATATGGAGCGCCGAGAGGCGCGACTCGTTGGGCCAGTCGCCCATCTTGCCGTAGACCTTGGTGGCAATCACGACCTTCTCGCGCCGACCGCCACCCTGAGCGAACCAGCGCCCGATGATCTGTTCGGTAACCCCTTCGCCGGTCTTCCAGCCATAGACATTCGCAGTGTCGAAGAAATTGATCCCCAACTCCAGCGCCCGATCCATGATGGCAAAACTGTCGGCTTCGCTCGTGAGCGGACCGAAATTCATCGTGCCGAGGCAAAGGCGGCTCACTCGAAGACCGGTGCGTCCCAGGCGGGTGTACTGCATGGTATCCTCCCTCCGGCGCGGCGGCGGCGCCACGCCGTACCATTAATGCGAAACGCTGCTATTGTACCACGTTGCTCTCACCGAATGGTTGGACTACAATACGCTCAGCGCGCCGGTGACGCGATGATGATGTTTTGCATCGGGCTCAAATGATTTCGGTTGACAACAGCCAGCGGCATCAGGAGGAAAGATGAGCAGTCGCTTCGATGAACTTCGTATTCTTTCAGGGAATGGCAATCCTGCGCTGGCGCAGGCTATCTGTAGTCGTCTGGGGGTGCGTCTGGGAGATGTCACGATCACCAGATTCGCCAATGAAAACATTTTTGTGCGCCTGAATGAAAGCGTGCGTGAGAAGGACGTCTTTGTCATTCAGTCACTGGCGTCACCGTTGAGTGATCGAATCCTCGAATTGTTGATCATGCTCGATGCCTGCCGGCGTGCATCTGCCGGTCGGGTGACAGCAGTCCTGCCATTTTATGCCTACGGGCGCACCGACAAGCGCGATCAGCCGCGTGTACCGATCACCGCGCGACTGCTTGCCGACATGATCCAGGTCGCTGGGGCGCAGCAGGTGGTGACCATTGACCTGCACGCCGGGCAAATCCAGGGGTTCTTCAGCATTCCAGTCGATGAGTTGAGCAGCATGTCGTTGCTGGTGCGCTACTTCCGTGATCGCGGCTGGGACGATGTGGTTGTGGTGTCATCAGACATCGGATTTGCCAAACGGGCGCGCAACTTTGCCGAACAGCTCGGCGCGCCGCTGGCAATCGTCGAGAAGCGTCATCCGGCGCGCGCCGACGCCGACAGCGAAAACAGCATCGAGGCGATGTCGCTGATCGGTGATGTCTCCGGGCGGCGTTGCATTCTGGTCGACGATGAAGTGAACACCGGGCATTCACTGGTGCGCGCCGCCGAACTCCTCGAACGCAGCGGCGCACGCGAGATCTACGCAGCAGCGGTGCATCCGGTGCTGGGGGGCGATGGCGCGGAACGCCTGCGCACCAGCGCCATCCGCGAACTGGTGACGACCGATACCCTGCCGGTGCCGGCAGAAAAAGTGTGGCCCGGGTTACGCATCCTGACCGTTGCGCCAATGCTGGCGGAAGTCATCCAGCGCATCCACAGCGGCGTTTCGGTGCACACCATTTTCCCGCCGCGCGCACTGGCGCGCTGATGAACACTGGAGAGGGCGGAACGCGCATCGGGCAGATGCGGCGCCGATTGCACTGGCTCATCGCTACACCGCGATCAGCCTGCAACCTGGTGGACGGGTGCTTGATCTCTTAACCCGCAGGAGCCTGTCATGAGCACGTTTCGTGACCATCTGTCGGCCATCGTCAGCCGGCAGCCGCAGCCGATCGAAAAGTGAAGGATGGTATAGTTAGCACAAAAAGTATGTGCACATTGTGCTCCATCATGGAGGCAACCATGACTGAGACCATTCAATCCACCGATTTGCGCCGCCGGGTCCGGGAGGTGTTGATCGGGTGCGGATGAAGCGTGAGCCGGTTATCGTGCAGAGCTACGATACGCCGCTGGCCGTGACATTCCCTATGAGGATTTCGAGGCCTGCCGCGAGTGGCTGACGAGCCGCGCCCGGCGGCAGGCCTGGCTGGACGAATTGCGTGCCATCGCTGAGGAAGTGAGCGCCCGCGCGACCCTGACGGAAGAGGAGACCGCCGCGTTGATCGCCGAGGCCCGCCGCGCATGAGGTTCCTTCGCGCCGTCTTCGACACGAACGTGCTGGTGAGTTACTTGCTCGTCCACCGTCCGCCGATCGCCGTGTTGATAGACGAGCATCTGGCGCAGGGACGCTTGACGCTGGTGAGCGCGCCGGAGCTGCTGGAGGAACTGGCGCGCGTGCTGCGCTGTCCCCGGCTGCAACGCTACGTGGACGCAACACAGCGCGAGCGCTTCGTCGCGCTCATTGCGGCGTTGAGCGAGCTGGTGGAACTGCCGGGGGAGATTCCGCCCATCAGCCGCGATCCCGCCGATGACCGCGTGATCGCCTGCGCCGTGGTAGTCCGGGCGGAGGCCATCGTCAGCGGCGACCGGGACCTGCTGGACTTGCGCGCTGTCGGCGGTATCCCGATCCTCACGGCAGCGCAGGTTCTGGAACGGTTGGGATAGATTCACCGCATCGCAAAGAGCGCCAGGACACTCAAGAACCCTTCGCGACTCAAAACACAGCGCCATGGCGAGGGCATCGCACCGCACAAACGCGAAGATACGTCAGACGGTCGAGCCGAACCGTAACGCAAGGCTATGCCGGCGGCGGGGCAAGCAGGGTATGTACGTTACAGGAAGTCCATCGGGAATACGCACCTCGAAGGGATAGCCCTTCTGCTGGTTGGTGATTGGGCAGACAATAGCGAGACCGACTCGCCCGTTATAGATTGCCGGTGAGAGCACGACAGCCGGACGCCGTCCGGCTTGTTCGCGCCCTGCCTGAGGAGTGAACATCAGTCCTGCCACTACAACGAGATTTCTCAGGTACGACAAAGGTACACGCTCAGACGTATCGTGACTATAATGTTTGTACGTCGGCGGGGCGACGTCTTGTGGCGCGCACGAACGTCTTCCCGCCGCCGCTGCGTGATCGCAGGAGCCGCCCCTGAACCTTCAACCGTGACCAGGCGCCTGCGATGGGTGCAACGGGCGCGAAAACGTGCGATCTCTCAGCGTGGACTTTGTGGACTTCGCGCCTTTGTGGTGCGATCATCACGCGATGTCTCGTTGTAGTACTACCGCTGATCGACCGGCACATAATCGCGCCGTGGATGCCCAAGATAAATCTGGCGTGGGCGCGTGATCTTCTGCTCCGGGTCGTCGAGCATTTCGAGCCACTGCGCGAGCCACCCCGAAGCGCGCGGGATGGCGAACAGGAATGGAAAGTACTCCATTGGGAAGCGCAGCGCCTGGTAGATCAGTCCGCTGTAAAAGTCCACATTCGGGTATAGTTTGCGCGAAATGAAGTACTCGTCCTCCAGCGCCACACGCTCGAGTTCCATCGCGATATCGAGGAGCGGGTTCGCCGCCGTCGCTGCAAACACCTCGTGTGCGATCCGGCGAATAATCTTGGCGCGCGGGTCATAGTTCTTGTACACCCGATGCCCAAACCCCATCAGGCGCGTCTCACCCTTTTTCACCCGCTCGATGAACCCCGGCACATTCTTTGGATGCCCGATCTGCTGCAGCATGCGCAGCACCGCCTCATTCGCGCCGCCGTGCAGTGGACCGTACAGCGCTGCAGCCGCCGCCGACAGTGCGCTGTAGGGATCGGCGTGGCTCGAACCAACGCTGCGCATCACCGACGTCGAACAGTTCTGCTCGTGATCGGCGTGGAGAATGAAGAGCACATCGAGCGCTTTTGCCAGCACCGGATTGACTTCATAATCCCGCTGGTTCATGTAGTCCATCATGTAGAGCAGGTTGGCAGTGTAGCTGAGCGAACTGTCGGGCAGGTTGAAGGGTCGCCCGATGCGATGGCGATAAGCAAAGGCGGCGATAGTCGGGATCTGCCCGATAATACGCCAGATCTGCTTCTCGCGAACAACCGGGTCATGGACATTCTTCGCCTCTGGATAGAGCGTGGACATTGCGGCGACTGAACTGATCAGAATCCCCATCGGATGCGCATCATAACGGAACGCCTGGATCAGTTCGACCAGGCTGTTGTGGAGGAACAGGTGGCGGCTGATGCGATACTCCCACCACTCCAGGCGCTCTCGTGAGGGCAATTCGCCGTACAGCAACAGATACGCGACTTCCAGGTAGGAACTCTGTTCGGCAAGCTGCTCGATCGGATACCCGCGGTACTCCAGAATGCCCTTGTCGCCGTCGATGTACGTGATCCGGCTGATGCATGCCGCAGTGTTCATGAATGCCGGATCGTAGGACATCAAACCGAAATCATCCGGGCTGACCTTGATCTGCCGCAGATCGGTGGCGCGGATCGTGTCGTGCTCGATAGGGATCTCGTAGGTCTTCCCGGTCCGGTTGTCGGTAATGGTCAGGGTGTTTTTCGTCATGGCAGTGCTCTTTCTTCGTTGATTCGACCGGTCTGGTCGCTGATTCGGGTCGCATCCGGTCGTGAGCTGAATGGCGAGGCATAATCACTCGCCAGCAACATCTAAATGCCTCGACGCTGAGGCGGAGTTGCCCTTCTGATCGATGATATTGTACCAAAAGTTGTTACATCCGGTACAGATTTTCGACCTGGCAGCGGAAATCGAGTCGTAAGCCCGGCAGCGCGTCCGGCTGTGATCGGCAATCGGCGCATTATTCATCGAATCTTAGTAAAAGCTTAATATTCGGATAGCGTAATCCTAACAGAACCACGATATGATGCCGCTGTTCAGATCCATGTAGCCTGCTCCATGCAATCCCGCATACACGTTTGAGGGTTGTATTGATTAGTTATGCGAGTTGTCTAGGCGCGTCACGCTACTTAACCTAGACACAGGTCTATAGATTATCCTGACCTTCCCGAGGTGTGTTTGCACGGAGCGCCATGTATGGACGTAGAACGACATGGGTTTGAACAGAAAGGTCGAGCAGACATTTCAAGGAGAACAAAGTATGCAGCAACAGGTCATTCGAGCGGTCTCGGTACTGGTGGCGCTGGTTATTGTTGCATCAGCGCTGGCTGTATCTGCTCCAGCACAGGCACAGACGCAGCCAACTGCCACTCCCCGTCCACAGGTTACCCCGACTCAGCGTCCGCGCGCCACACCGACGCCACGTCCGCGTCGCACGCCGACGCCGCGCCCGCAGGCTGCGACGCCAACGCCGGTTCCCGCTGCCCCCCGTGCGTGGGCGCCACGCCAGATCAGCGGCGTTTCGTTGCAGGGCTCCGGGGCAACCTTCCCGAACCCGCTCTATCAGGCATGGATCAGTGTGTACAAGAATGTCGTGCCGGGTGTTACGATCAGTTACCAGGGCGTTGGGTCCGGTCAGGGTCAGCGTGACTTCATCCGGTATCTGACCGACTTCGGCGGGACGGACTCGGTCGTGCCCAGCGAGCGTATTCGTACCGAAGCGCCTGACGCGCTGCACGTACCAATGGTTATCGGCGCCGTTGTACCGACCTACAACCTGTCGAGTTTGCCTGCCGGAACCACGTTGCGCTTCTCAGCCGATTCCCTTAGTGGCATCTATCTTGGTGAGATCACGCGCTGGAATGACCCGCGGATCGCTGCTGACAATCCTGGTGTTGCGCTGCCGGACCTGCCGATCACGGTCGTCTATCGGTCGGACAGTTCGGGTACGACATCGATTTGGACCGACTATCTGTCGAAGGTGAGTGAGCGCTGGCGCACAACGGTTGGCACAGGCACGACCGTGCGCTGGCCCGTCGGCATTGGCGCGCCGGGGAATGCTGGCGTCGCAGGAACCGTTGTTCGCACTGACGGCGCTATCGGCTATGTCGAGCAGGCATTTGCGATCGGCAACCGACTGCCGGTTCCGGCAGTGAGGAACCGTGCGGGCAACTACGTGCTGCCTGCCCCTGAAACAGTATCTGCGGCTGCAGCCGGAGTGCCTATTCCAGATGACCTGCGCTACTCGATTACCAACCCCGATGGTCCGAACTCCTATCCGATTGCCGGTCTGACCTGGATTCTGATCCGTGAGCAGACGTACACTGATGTGCCGAAGGCGCAGGCGCTCACCGATTTCCTCTACTGGGCGTTGACCGAGGGTCAGGGGGCTGCTATTCGCCTTGGATACGTCCAGTTGCCGACCGAACTGCGACTGAAGGCAATGGCACAGCTCAACAAAGTTCGCGTTCGTGGTCAGCAGGTCTTTACAGAGCCGCCACGCTAAGTTTATGTTTCCCCTGGGTTCCCTTCATCCGAAGGGAACCCATTTTCGAGTTTATGGATGGAGCAGATGCAATGATACAAGCGCAAACGTCGGCAAACTGGCGCGAGCGACTTGCGCAGCGAACACAGCACGGCGACGGCATTTTTTGGGGTGTGACATTGTTTTTTGCGCTGGTGGTCATCGCCCTCGTTGCAGCTATCGGGTGGGTAACCTGGAGCGACTCGGCGATGGCGCGTGAGAGATTTGGGCTTGGATTTTTCACCTCAACTGAATGGAATCCTGTTGAAACCGAAGTGTCAGCCGAGAGTTTCGGCGCTATGCCGGCAATTGTGGGCACACTGGCATCTTCGATCATTGCATTGTTGCTCGCCGGTCCTGTTGCGATCGGGATTGGCATCTTTCTGGCTGAACTCTGCCCGCAGTCGCTGCGTATGCCGCTGTCGTTCATGGTCGAATTGCTGGCGGCGATTCCGAGCGTCATTTACGGCGTATGGGGAGTGATGGTCTTTGCGCCATTCTTTACACAGAACGTCGCCATACCCCTCTCTGAAAGCATGCGCGAGATCGTCCCCTGGCTGTCGAGCAATCAGGTTGCTTCCGGTCGCGGTCTGCTCATCGCCGGCATCATTCTGGCGATCATGATACTGCCGACCATTGCCGCAATTACGCGCGATGTGCTGACCCTGGTTCCCAATACGCAGCGTGAGGTGATGCTGGCGCTCGGCGCTACGAAGTGGGAAGTGATCTGGCTGGCGGTCATCCCTTACGCGCGGGCTGGAATTGTTGGCGGCGTGATGCTGGGGTTGGGACGCGCGCTTGGTGAAACGATGGCGGCCACGATGCTGGTCGGCAACCGACCGCAGGTGCCCGGGTCGCTGCTTGAACCGGCTACAACGGCAGCGTCGCTTGTCGCCAGCGAACTGGTTAATGCACAGAGCATCCTTCATGAGAGTGCGCTGGTGTTGATCGCACTGGCACTGTTTGCGATTACGTTGATCCTGAACCTGATCGCTCGTTTGTTAATCTGGATCGTCAGTCGCGGTCCGGTAGGGAGTGTGCGCGCATGAGCCTGAAATCAAGCCGAATGCCCAATTATCAGCGTCGCAAAGCGACCGATGCGATCATGCGCGGTCTTGTGCTGCTTGCTACTGCATGCGCCATTGTGCCGCTGGTCTTGATTATTGGGTATGTGGTCGTCATTGGCGGCAGCGCGTTGAGCTGGGAATTCTTCACCGACGTTTACCAGCCGCCCATGACTGCTGCAACAATGGATATGTTGGGCAGTTCGCCAGTTGGCGATGTTCCCTTCGATCCCAATGATCCCTTTGCAAACCTTGATCTGGGCGCGCTGACTGGCGCTCCGGAGGATGGCGCATCACCAGGCGCTCCTGATGAGAAGGGCGCCGATATTCTAGAAGCGCCGGCGCGCGGCGGCGTCTTTCATGCGATCGTCGGCACGCTGCTGATTACGTCGCTGGCGGTGTTGATGGCGATGCCGGTTGGCATCCTGGCCGGCGTGTTTCTGTCGGAATTCCCGAATAACTCGGTGGCAACGGTTGTGCGATTCGCCTGCGATGTGCTCTCGGGGGCGCCTTCCATTATTGTCGGCGTGACGGCGTACATCCTGATCGTCAATGCGCGCGATGCGAGCGGCCAGCCGCTCGGGTTCAGCGGTATTGCGGGCGCCATCGCCCTTACCTTCCTGATGGTGCCGACGATCACCCGCACGACAGAGGAAGTGCTGAAACTCGTTCCGGAAGCGACCCGCGAAGCCGCGCTGGCGATGGGCGCTACAACCTGGTACTCGACGTTTACCGTGGTGATTCCGACAGCGCTCTCCGGCATCGTGACCGGCGTTATGCTCGCCTTTGCGCGCGGTGCGGGCGAAACCGCGCCGTTGATCATGACTGTGCTGGGCAGCAACGTTTTGGTGACCAGTCTGCTGCAGCCGATCGCGGCTTTGCCGCTCATTACGTATCGCTACACCGAGTCGCCGTTTCCGGGCGAAAATACGCTTGCATGGGGCAGCGCATTCGTCCTGATGATGCTGGTGTTGTTTGTCAACATCCTGGTGCGCCTCGCCACTCGCAACCGGTTGCGGATGCGGTAAGCGACCAGACTACAGATTAGTATCGTATACCGGGGCCTCTATGACAACTTCTCCTGTACCAACCCAGGCGACCGTTGAGATCCGCAACCTCAAGCCGTATTACGGAAAACGGCTGGCTGTCCGGCCCGTCAATCTCACCATTGAGCCGAACAAAATCACGGCGATCATCGGACCGTCCGGTTGTGGTAAAAGCACCGTGCTGCGCTGTCTCAATCGTATGCACGAAACGATCCTCGGCGCACGCGCCGAAGGTCAGGTGATGCTCAACGACGAAAACATCTATGCGCCCGATGTCGATCCAATGCTGGTCCGGCGCAAAATTGGCATGGTCTTCCAGCAGCCCATCGCCCTCCGTACACGTTCGATCTTCGAGAACGTCGCCATTGGTCTGCGTCTGGCAGGCATTAACGACAAACGTGTGCTGGCTGAGCGCGTCGAAGCCAGCCTGCGCGCGGCGGTCTTGTGGGATGAAGTGAAGGATAAGTTGAGTCAGGCGGGCACAGCGCTCTCCGGCGGGCAGCAGCAGCGTCTGAGCATTGCGCGCACGATTGCCGTGGCGCCAGAGGTCATTCTGTTTGATGAGCCCTGTTCAGCGCTCGATCCGATTTCAACGTTGAAGATCGAAGAACTGCTCCTCGAATTGCGCAAACAGTACACGATTGTCATTGTGACGCACAATATGCAGCAGGCAGCGCGCATCTCCGACAATACCGCAGTCTTTATGGTCGATACGGATGATGGCGTGCCAACTGGCGTGCTGGTAGAGTACAATCAGACAGCGAAGATCTTTACTCAGCCCGACGATCCGCGCACTGAGGATTACATCAGCGGGCGCGTCGGATAATCAAACCTGATGTTCAAGAGGAGCGCATGAACGAAGCAACTCAGGGATCATCACGACTGTTGAGCGGGTTTGCCGAAACAGTCGCGCAGGCGAAAGAGCGCGCGGCGTCCGCGACTGCCGAAACGAAGATCGAGGCGATCAATTTCAATTTTTACTACGGTACATTCCAGGCGTTGCGGAATATTAATATTCGCATCCCGCAAAACCGCGTGACCGCAATCATCGGTCCGTCGGGATGTGGTAAATCGACGTTTCTGCGGGCGATCAACCGGATGCATGATCGAACGCCTGGCGCCCGCGGCGAAGGGCAGTTGATGCTCGGCGGCGCCAATATCTACGGCGAGATCGATCCGGTCAAACTGCGCCGTCGGGTCGGCATGGTGTTTCAGCGTCCCAACCCGTTTGTCAAGTCGATCTACGAGAATGTTGCATACGGCCTGCGCGTCCAGGGCGTGAGAGACCGGCGTGTGCTCGATGAGAAAGTCGAACTGGCGCTCAACCGAGCAGCGCTGTGGAACGAAGTGAAAGATCGTTTGCACAAAGCCTCTGGTACGGCGCTTTCCGGCGGACAGCAGCAACGTCTCTGCATTGCGCGCGCGATTGCCGTGGAACCCGAAGTGGTGCTGATGGATGAGCCTTGTTCCGCGCTCGACCCGATTGCAACCATGAAGATCGAAGATCTGATCCACGAGTTGCGCGCTAATTTCACAATTGTCATCGTCACGCACAATATGCAGCAGGCGATGCGCGTTTCGGATATGACCGCCTTTATGCTTATGGATCGCACAACACGCGCAGGTGAACTGATCGAGTTCAGCCCCACCGATGAACTCTTCACCAATCCCAAAGACCGGCGTACGGAAGATTATGTGACTGGCCGGTTCGGATAGTCGCACCGGGTCATTGCGCGTGCGACGTTCCATAACATTTTCCAGCAGATAAAAACACCGCGCAGCCAGGCTGCGCGGTGTGCCGTTGATAATTATAATCAGGCGACCAGTTCCTCTTCCATCGCATACTCGCGGATGGCTGGCGCCTGCCGCGCCCGGCGTCGCGCCTTGTATTCGACCACCGCCAGCAGTTCGTCCGGCGTGACGGACGCTTCGGCTGCGGCAATATCGAGTGGCATGGTGTTCGACGCGCTGATGTGATACGCACGCAGAACGCGACGCGCTTCAGGCACCCGCTCGGCAACTTCTTTGACCGTCTGCTCTTCGTAGTTCTTGTGCTGCATGGTATCCTCCTCGTTTGCTGTTTTCCACGACTGGGAGGGCGTCACCTGCGTCGCCGCTCCTGAAGGGTTCCCGCATCGCTGCGGTTCCGTTGATGTCAGTATAGCATGTGATATGGTTATTTTCAATAAGAAAAACCCCTTTTGAATTGTATATTTTGCACAAATTCAAAGGCGTGCGAGCAATGTGGTATCATGAAAATACAGTGCGGTACGTCACACGAAGGAGGCACGGGCATGGATTTTGCGCTCAGTGAGCAGCATGAGATGTTGCGCCAGACGGTGCGTGCATTCGCCGAGCAGGAAGCGCGCCCGACGGCGGCGGCGCGCGACGAGGCGATGGAGTTTCCGGTTGAACTGGTCAAGAAAATGGGGCAGCTTGGCTTGATGGGTGTGGCAGTCAGCGAGCAGTATGGCGGCGCCGGGCTCGATTATGTTTCATACGCGATTGTCATTGAAGAATTGTCGCGCGTCGATGCCTCATTGGGGGTCATTGCATCGGTCAACAACTCACTCGTCTGCTATGGCATCGAAACATTCGGTACAGAAGATCAGAAGCGCGAATTGCTGACTCCGCTCGCTGAAGGACGGATGCTCGGCGCCTTTTCGCTTTCTGAACCGGGCGCAGGTTCGGACGCAGCGGCGCAGAAAACCACAGCAGTGCGCGACGGCGATTACTATGTGATTAACGGTGTCAAGAACTGGGTCACCAACGGCGATTACGCCGACACGATCATTCTGATGGCGATGACCGATCCGGCGAAAGGGCATCGTGGCATCACAGCATTTCTGGTCGATCCGCGTGAACCAGGGTGCAGTATCGTCAAGGTCGAACACAAACTGGGCATCCGCAGCGCGCACTCATGTCAGATGGCATACGACAATTATCGCCTTCCGGTGTGGCGCCGACTGGGAGAGGAAGGGCAGGGGTTCAAAATTGCGATGACCATCCTGAACGCCGGTCGTATCGGGATTGCGGCGCAGGCGGTCGGTATTGCGCAGGGCGCGTATGAAGCCGCGCTCGAGTATGCCAAAATTCGTGAACAGTTTGGCAAACCGATCATCGAAAACCAGGCGATCGGGTTTACTCTGGCGGATATGGCGACCCGCATCAAGGCGGCGCGCCTCCTGACGTATGAGGCTGCCTGGCGCAAAGACCGGCATCTCGATTTTGTCAGCGCGGCGTCGATGGCAAAACTGTACGCTTCCGAAACAGCGATGTGGACGACGACCAAAGCGGTGCAGGTGTTCGGCTCCAACGGGTACTCGAAGGAATACCCCGTCGAACGCTACTTCCGTGACGCCAAGATCACGGAGATTTACGAGGGAACCAGCGAAATCCAGCGTCTGGTCATCGCACGCGAGATTGCACGGTAGCGCTATGCATTCTCTGGTGCGTCTTACCCGAGTTGGCATGCTGTTGTGCGTCGTTCTGGCGTGTGTGTTGAGCCTGCAGTTGATGGGGCTGGCAGCGGTCGATCCGCCGCGCGGTGCGCGGTGGACGGAGGCGCGGGCGCGCTGGAATGCGCAGGCGCTCGACTCGTATGCCATTGCGGTGCGGATCGAGGCGCTGGGAAGGGTGTGCGTTCAACGGCTCGAAGTGCACGGCGTGTGGGTGCGCCGTGTCATTGAAAATACCTGCGATGCGCTCTGGGTCGATCCACTGACGGTCGATGAATTGTTTGCGCTTGCCAGCGATATCGAGAACATCCCCGCCTCGCGCTGTACGCCAACGCCGTATGATTGCCCATGCCACCGTGTCTTTACGCTGCGCCGTATCGAATATGATGCAGGCTATGGATTCCCCAGCGCCATTATTGCACGCTCCGAAGTGCGGTTCAATCCCACGGCGCGCGATTTCTGGGAGCACCTCTGGGAGGAACGGAACCTGCCGGTATGCCAGCCGGCGCGGCGCCGCTTTACCGTGCAGGTGTTGTCGCTGACGCCGCTGGCGCCCTATCCGTCGCAGACATCCACGATCAACAGAGGGCAGCAGGCTGCGCCGTGATTACTCGTTGAGCGATTCGTGCGCTGCAGTCGCAAGATAGATCGTGCGCTCGGCGATGTTGGTGGCGCGGTCGGCGACCCGTTCGAGGATGTGGGTGATCGCGATGGATGCAATCACCGCATCGAGCGATGAACGGTCGTGGATCGCCGTCTGGCGAATGGCGGCAATAATCTCGTGTCGGCGTGCATCAATGCGGTCGTCGAGTGCGGCGACTGTGCGCGCTGCCGCCGGGTCTTCCGCCAGAAAAGCGGCGATGCTGGTAGAGAGGATGTCCTCAGTCATGTTCCCCATTTCCAGCAGTTCCGTCGTCATCATAAGAGGATGCTGGTCGTCTCTGGCACGGCGCACATACGACGCCACCTGTTTGGCGTAGTCGCCGATGCGCTCGAGTTCACCGGCAACTGCGAGGATCGCCAGGACACGCCGCAGATCGCGCAGAACTGGTTGCCACTGGGTGATAAAGCGAGCCACGAGGTCTTCGATATCCTGCTGCAATGCATTAATGTCGGGATCGTCGTGGATGATTTGACCGGCGCCAATCGTGTCGGAACGCCGCAGCGCCTGGAGACTGTCGTGCAGCGCGTTTTGCACGCGACGCGCCATGGCATTGAGCGTGTGATGCAGGTAGTCGTAGTCGTGCGCCATGCTGTGGAGTGTGCCCATTGTTTACCCGAAGCGCCCGCTGATGTAATCTTCGGTGCGTTTGTCGTTTGGCGAGGTGAAGATCTGTTCAGTCGGACCGTACTCGACAAGCTGACCGGCGCGGTCGGCATCCATCAGGAAGAAGGCGGTATAGTCCGACACACGGCTCGCCTGCTGCATATTGTGGGTCACGATGATGATCGTATAGTTGCGTCGCAGTTCAAGCATCAGTTCTTCGATCTTCAACGTCGAAATCGGGTCGAGCGCCGAGCAGGGTTCGTCCATCAAAATGACTTCGGGTTGCACCGCCAGCGCGCGCGCGATGCACAGACGCTGCTGCTGACCGCCGGAGAGCGCCGTGCCAGACTGGTGGAGTTTGTCCTTCACCTCATCCCAGATTGCCGCGCCGCGCAGCGCACGCTCAACCAGTTCGTCCGCCTGCGCCTTGCTGCCACGCCAGCCATTGATGCGTGGACCGAACATGATATTCTCATAGATGCTTTTCGGGAACGGGTTAGGTTTCTGGAACACCATACCAATCCGCCGCCGCACCTCGACTGGGTCTACATCGGGATCATAAATATTCTTGCCGTGGAACAGGATTCGACCATCGAGACGCGAGCCGGGAATCAGATCATTCATGCGGTTGATGGCGCGCAGCACGGTGCTCTTCCCGCACCCCGACGGACCGATAAACGCCGTGATTTTCTGCCGTTCGATCTTGAGACTGACATCCTTGACGGCGCGAAATGAGCCATAGAAAATATGCGTATCTTGCAGTTCAACGGCGTACTTTCCATTTTCTTGAAATGTATCTACAGCAGAGAAATCTACGGCTGTCATCAGTAACTCCTTCTGAATCGATTGCGCAGCAAGATTGCAGTTGCGTTGAGCAGCAGCAGCGTAACAAGCAGCACAATAATGGCTGCAGCAGCAATACTGCGGAATTGCGAACCGGGTTGTGACGTCCAGTTATAGATCTGGATCGGAATAACAGTGAACTTGTCGAAAACGCTGTCTGGATTGAACACAATAAATGTAGAAGCGCCAATGACGATCAACGGCGCCGTCTCGCCGATCGCGCGCGACATGCTCAGGATCATACCGGTCAGAATGCCGGGCAGCGCATTGGGAAGCACATGGTTCCAGATTGTTTGCCATCGCGTCGCACCTAACCCGTATGACGCCAGACGGATCGACTGCGGCACGGCCCGGATAGCCTCACGCGCATTAATAATCATCAGCGGCAGCACAAGCAACGCCATGGTCAGACCGGCGGAGAGAATGGTGCGTCCATTCGAGTCGGTCACGCCGAACGCAGCGCCGCTCGTGATCGGTTCCAGCGCGCGAACGAAGACCGCCAGACCAAGAATGCCGTAGATGATCGAAGGCACACCGGCCAGATTATTGATATTCGTTTCAATCAGCCGGTAGTACCAGGTGTCGCTGGTATACTCCTCCAGGTAGACGCCACCGAGAATACCGATCGGAACCGCCAGCAGCATCGTGATAGCAATCACCCACAGTGAACCAAGAATAGCATTCCCGATACCAGCCAGGATAGGAACACTGCTCATCGGGCGGGTGAGAAAATCACGATTGACCCACGCATAAAACTCCAGTTCTGCGCGGGGGAAACGTTCCCGCACTGTCGCCTCGATACGCTCACGTTCGAGCAGCGATTCGGTAAGTTTGAACGTCGCAACTACTTCGCGCCCGATCACACGTTCTTCGATCAACTGGATCACACTCTCTTTCGATCGCTCGGCGAATGGCTCATCACGATCGAAACGACGAAACAGACCGGCGGAAATATTGGCGCGCAGGATTTCGATCAACTCTTCCTTTGATAACTCATCGAGTGGACGGTCTGACAACTCCTCTGGATCAATTTTGTTCTGTACCGCAATATACCCGAACGTATCGTCAACGATGGTATAGAGCAGGGTCGCAAGCGCCAGCAGACCGATCAGAAGCGATGAAAGAAAGAGCATCTGCCAGACCAGTCCCTGGCGCCGACGCAGGGCAATATTGCGCTGAATATCACTCCCTTCAGGCAGATACCCTGTTGAACGTTCTCGCGGATCCGCAGACGATACGCTCATTCATACACCTCCCGGAAGCGTCGCACGACCCAGCCGCTCAACAGGTTGAGCAGCAACGTCATAAAGAAGAGCACCAGTGCAATGGCAAAGATGCTGGTGTACTGAATACTGGCATAACTGATATCCCCGCCGCTGATCCGCGCAATATGCCCGGTCATCGTCTCAGCAGCCTGCAACGGATTGAAGGTGAAGCGCGGACCGGCGCCGGCCGCCAGCGCAACAATCATTGTCTCACCGACCGCGCGCGACATTGCGACGATCACTGCCGCCAGGATGCCGGACAATGCCGCCGGAACCACGACACGCAACGAGGTTTCGAGCCGTGTTGCGCCAAGACCATACGATCCTTCGCGCAACGAACGCGGGACCGCGCTCAAGGCGTCTTCGCTCATCGAGGCAACCAGCGGCAGGATCATGATCCCCATCGTGAGACCTGCCGAAAGCATGTTGTACACTTCGACGTTTTCTCGACCCAGCAACCCGACCAGGATCACCGGCGTCACGAATGTCAGCGCGAAGTAGCCGTACACAACGGTTGGCACACCCGCCAGGATTTCGAGAATCGGCTTGAGATACCCGCGTGTCGTCGGTGATGCATACTCGCTCAGATAGATCGCTGCTCCCAATCCCAGGGGCACCGCGACCAGCAGTGCAATGACGCTGGTCAACAGTGTGGAATTGAGCAGTGGCCAGATGCCAAATCTCCCCGTCTCCGGCTGCCATACCGTGGTGCCAAAGAACTCGGCCAGGTCGACTTCTGGAGAGCCAAAAAACAGCCAGGCTTCCTGGAAGAGGACAATCACAATGGCCGTCGTCGTGAAAATGGAAAGAGCTCCGCAAATGAAGACAATAGTTTCGATGATTGACTCGCCAGGTCGCATTCGTCCACGGAGGTTTGTCGAACGAACAAACGGTGCTGAAGTGGAGCTCTCAGCCTTAACGCGCGCTTCCTGTTCCATAGAGATCGAACTCCTTGGCAATGGTTAGACTGAGCAGACACGTGTTCATGATAGCACGCTCTAATCGCTGCACGACAAAAAATTTCTGTAACATATGAGCAATACAGAAGCGAAGTTCTAATGTTTTCTTCGATATCTAAATTGGGCTTCAGGTCTGCTCTTCAATTCAAAATAAAATGCGAGGCGGGGAACGTCCCCCGCCTCACTCGCAACCTCATTTACGGCCTCATTGCGCCCAGCCAGTTCAACCTGGCCACATTGATCGCCTGTTCAGAGGCCGGGAAGTAGCCGACATCCAGCACCTCTTCGTTGACATACGTCAGGTAGAAGTTGATAAAGGCGGCAACCTGCGGCTTCTCCTTCATAATCCTGGCGTCGGAATAGATGAACAGCGGGCGCGCCAGCGGATACTCGCCAGTCTCCGCCGTCTGGTCATTCGGCTCGACGCCTTCAACCTTCACCGCATTCAGTCGGTCGCGCTCCGCCACAAAATAGGCGTACCCGAAGTATCCGATCGCGCCGGGGTCGCCCTCTACGCCCTGCACGAGGACGTTGTCATTCTCGCTCAACTGAATGCCGGGCGCGTTCAGGATCGCTTCCTTGCCCTTCTTGTCGAACGCCGGGTCCATCACCACTTCAACAAAGAAGTCGAACGTTCCCGAGTCCGAGCCGGGACTGAAGAGTTTGATCGGCGTCGCCGGCCACGCCGGGTCGACATCCTGCCAGGTCTTCGCCTGCCCCGAGAAAATCTGCGCCAGTTGCGCCTTGGTGAGGTTCTGGGCGAAGGTATTCTCTTTGTTGACCACCACCGCGAGCGCGTCGGTGCCGACGCGGAACTCAATCGGCTCGCGGCCGATGGCGCGGCAGTTGTCCACTTCGGCAGCGCGGATCGGACGGCTGGCATTGGCGATATCGGTTTCGCCCGCCTTGCAGAACCGCTCGAAGCCGGCGCCCGAACCGATCGAGTCGATGGTGATGCTGCCGGCGTACCCCTCGTCCTTGAAGCGCTCGGCCATACGCTGCGTCAGCGGGAAGACCGTCGATGAACCGGCGGTGACGATATTGCCGGTCACGGCTGCCGGGTCAACTTCGGGCATAGTGACACTCATTCCCATTGCCGCGAGCCAGTTGGCTTTAGCCTCATTGATCGCCTGTTCAGAGGCCGGGAAGTAGCCGACATCCAGCACCTCTTCGTTGACATACGTCAGGTAGAAGTTGATAAAGGCGGCAACCTGCGGCTTCTCCTTCATAATCCTGGCGTCGGAATAGATGAACAGCGGGCGCGCCAGCGGATACTCGCCAGTCTCCGCCGTCTGGTCATTCGGCTCGACGCCTTCAACCTTCACCGCATTCAGTCGGTCGCGCTCCGCCACAAAATAGGCGTACCCGAAGTATCCGATCGCGCCGGGGTCGCCCTCTACGCCCTGCACGAGGACGTTGTCATTCTCGCTCAACTGAATGCCGGGCGCGTTCAGGATCGCTTCCTTGCCCTTCTTGTCGAACGCCGGGTCCATCACCACTTCAACAAAGAAGTCGAACGTTCCCGAGTCCGAGCCGGGACTGAAGAGTTTGATCGGCGTCGCCGGCCACGCCGGGTCGACATCCTGCCAGGTCTTCGCCTGCCCCGAGAAAATCTGCGCCAGTTGCGCCTTGGTGAGGTTCTGGGCGAAGGTATTCTCTTTGTTGACCACCACCGCGAGCGCGTCGGTGCCGACGCGGAACTCAATCGGCTCGCGGCCGATGGCGCGGCAGTTGTCCACTTCGGCAGCGCGGATCGGACGGCTGGCATTGGCGATATCGGTTTCGCCCGCCTTGCAGAACCGCTCGAAGCCGGCGCCCGAACCGATCGAGTCGATGGTGATGCTGCCGGCGTACCCCTCGTCCTTGAAGCGCTCGGCCATACGCTGCGTCAGCGGGAAGACCGTCGATGAACCGGCGGTGACGATATTGCCGGTCACGGCCGCCGGGTCAACTTCAGGAAGACCACCGTAGTTGATCTCCTCAGGCGCCGGTGCAGGCGCAGTTGTTGGCGCTGCAGGCGCTGGTGTCGCTTCGGCAGGCGCAGTTGTTGGCGCTGCAGGCGCTGGCGTCGCTTCGGCAGGCGCAGTTGTTGGCGCTGCTGTCGGTTGTGCTGCCTGCTGCCCGCCACAGGCGGCAATCATCGGCACAAGCAGCACGAGCGCCAGTACCGCTGCGAGAAGACGCACCCTGGATACGTGCATAACCTCCTCCTTCGATCATCTGCAGAACTGTACGTGCAACGCATCTGCGTTGCCCCTCGGGATCCTGTCTGTCAGCACAGGCGCTGCAGAGTATACAGGAGTGAGGTTAAGAAGGAGGAAACATACTATTAAGCTGCCGTTAAGTGTTTGCTGTTTTGTATACGTATTGATCGCGCATCGAAACTCTGGTTATCAAGCGGGAATGGTATACTCAGGGATGGACATCGGAGAGTCTCACGCTGTGGAGCATTCATGCCCCGTTGCACTATTGGTTGACCTATGAACATCGCACATTCATCTCAACCTCCAATCCGTAGCCTTTCCTCTACGCTCGCCTTCGCACTGATCACGCTGAGCGCCATTGCGCTGCTGGTCAGCAATGCCCTGCAGATCACGTCGAACTGGCAGGTGCATCAGCGCAGTGTTGCGTATCGCCAGCAATCATACGCACACAGCGCGGCAATCGAGGTGCGCTCATTTCTCGAGATGCGCTGGAATATGCTGGAAACGGCCCGCAGGATGTCCAGTCTGGCGACGGCGCCGGTGGAACAGCGCACTGAAACGTTGCAACGACTGCTCCTCCTGGATCCACTCCTCGAACAATTGCTCATTCTCGATGACAGGCGGCTTGTGATCGCGTCCGTCAGCCAGGTACGCCAGAAGACCGTTAATTTTATCGATCCGGCGATGATCGATGACATTATGCGAACCACAGAATTGCGCAATCGCTACATCAGTTCATTGCGCATCGATGCCGCAACCGGCGAGCCGGGCATTGTTCTGGCATTGCCGCTTGTCGATTCGTTCGAGAACTATCACGGCGCGTTCATTGCAACAATCAATGCGCGCCTGTTATGGGAGATTGTCAGGCGCCAGGCGCCCGGTCGCGAGAGCCTGGTCTATATCGTTGATCGTCAGGGGAATCTGCTGGCCTGTTCGGATACGGAGCGCGTGTTGCGTGGCGACAATGCCGCAGGCGTCGCCATCGTCCAGATGTTTGCCGATCGACGTCTCGATTCGCTTCAAACAATCGACTATATCGGGCTTTCCGGGGCTGGCGTCATCGGAAGTTACGAGGCGCTCCAGGAACCGCCGTGGGCGGTGGTGATCGAAACGCCGCACGAGATCGCCTATCGTGATGTGGCGAATGATGTTCGCGTCTCTGTTCTGGTTCTGCTGGGCGCCATCGTTGTATCCGGCGGCGTCGGCGTGTATCTGGCGCGCTGGTTGACCGCACCATTGACCGCTCTGACGCATACGGCAGAACGGATTGCTGCAGGCGAACGTGATCTTCAGGCAGCAGTGCGCGGACCGCGCGAGATTCACGTTCTGGCGCGCGTCTTCAACACCATGACTGCTCAACTTGAAAAGAGTCTGGAAACGCTGGAACATCGTGTGGCACAACGAACCGCCGATCTCCAGGCGGCGCTTGCCGAGGTTCAGGCGCGTGCGCGTGAACAGGCGCGATTGCTCGAAGAAAACGCGCAACAGCGCCAGGTCATTCGAGAACTGAGCGTGCCGGTGCTGCCGGTGACCAGCGACATTCTGGTCATGCCCTTGATCGGCGCCATCGACACCGGGCGCCTGTCCGATATTCAAGAACGGGCGTTGCATGCGCTCCAGCGCTCACATGCGCGATACCTTCTGGTCGATATTACCGGTGTGCCTGTCGTCGATAGTCAGGTGGCGCAGGGGTTGATTGCGATTGCCCACATGACCCGACTCCTTGGCGCAGATATGATCGTGATCGGCATCCGACCCGAAGTCGCGCAGACGATTGTCGGGTTGGGGCTGGATCTCTCTGCATTCCGCACCGCAGCCGATCTGCAGACGGTGTTGCGTGACCTCGCTGCGCGCAGCGATACGCTGGTTGCGCGAAACAGCAGCAGGAACGGACGCCAGCATTGATCAACTGTTGTTACCATTTGTTTACTTCATTGCTGTTTCGTGCTATACTGATATAGCCCTATCTGTTCATGCGTATCCGCGCCATGCTTGCGTCGCTGACGTCGAACCCGCGCCGGTTCTTGCTGCGCCATTGAAAGGAGGAGTCTATGCCAAAGCGCCCCCAGACGCCGGATTTCAACCAGATGGCGCGCAATGCCGGGTATCGTGCCGCTGGCATCGAGCAGCTCCGAAGCAATCGCTGGTTGCTGACGCTGATCGATAACGACGGGCGCATCGTGCTGGTTCTCGTCCAGGCGCGCTCGTTGATCGGCGCAGCTGATGTGCAGGATCTATCGGAACTGGTTCGTCTGCGCAATCCTACAGCCGGCATTCTCCTGGCGCTCGATGGCGTCTTCAGCGCTGCTGCGCAACGCACCTGCGCCGAACTGCGCGACCGGCGCCTCCAGCTGTGCACCTCGCTGCCACCTGCCGCAGTTTCGGTTGCGGGCGAACCGGCACGCGGCGTGTTGGAACCGCAACGCTCTTAGTGTGACAGAATCTGGGAGAGGAAGAGTTTCGTGCGCGCTTCGCGCGGATCGCCGAAAATCTGCTCGGGTGTTCCGCTCTCGACGATCTGCCCCTGATCGAAGAAGTACATCGTGTCGGCGACGGCACGTGCAAACCCCATTTCGTGGGTGACAACGATCATCGTCATGCCGCTCTCTGCCAGCTCGACCATCACATCGAGCACTTCCTTGATCATCTCCGGGTCGAGCGCTGAAGTTGGCTCGTCGAACAGCATGATTTTCGGCTGCATTGCCAGTGCGCGCGCAATCGCAACGCGCTGCTGCTGTCCGCCGCTCAACTGGCCAGGGTATTTGCGCGCCTGTTCGGGAATGCCAACCCGCTTCAACAGTTGCATGGCGATCTCTTCAGCCTGTGCTTTTGTCCAGCCGCGCACCCAGATCGGCGCCAGCGTAATGTTGTCGATGACGGTGAGATGCGGAAAGAGGTTGAATTGCTGGAAGACCATGCCGGTCTCCATCCGAACACGTTCGATGTTGCGCACATCGTGGGTCAGTTCGATGCCATCCACGATGATCTGCCCGCGTTGATGCTCCTCCAGCCGGTTGATCGTGCGAATAAAGGTCGATTTGCCGGAGCCGGAAGGACCGAAGACAACCACAACCTCGCCGCGGCGAACGTCCATATCGATGCCGCGCAGGGCATGGTAGTTGCCAAACCATTTGTGGACATCACGGCAAATGATGATTGGATCGGCGGTTGATTGGGAATTGGCGCTCATACGTCTCGTTTGTCACCTTCCAATATGGAGTTTCGCTTCCAATCGCTGACTGAACGCCGACATCAGGTAGCAGAAGACGCCGTAGACCAGCGCGATAAAGGTGTACACTTCCGCCTGCAATCCCAGAAAGTCGGGTTGTGCGAGCACCGTTCTTGCAATGCCCATCAAGTCGAGCAGACCAACGATCACGACCAGCGAGGTATCTTTGAAGAGTGCAATGAACTGCCCGACCAGAATCGGAATCACTGCTCGCAGCGCCTGCGGCAGGATGATCAACAGCGTCATTTTCCAGGAACTCAACCCCAGCGCGTATGATGCTTCGTACTGACCGCGTGGAATGGACTGCAGCCCACCGCGCACGTTTTCAGCGAGGTAGGCGGCGCTGAAGATGACCACTCCTGCCATTGCCCGCACCACCCGGTCGATGGTGACCCCCGGCAGAAAGAGCGGCAGCATCAACTGTGCCATGAACAACACACTGATGAATGGCACGCCGCGAATAAGTTCGATGTACCCCACACAGAGCCAGCTGATCACCGGCAATTTCGACTGCCGCCCCAGCGCCAGCAGGACGCCGATCGGAAATGAGAAAACGATGCCGACGACGGTCAGCAGCAGGGTCAGTAACAGCCCGCCCCACAAATTGGTGGGAACCGGTGGGAGAGGACTATCACCGCCGCCAATTCCGCTGACCAGGATGAACAGGATCGGAAAGTAGAGAATCCAGCCCACAATGCTGGCGCGCTGCAGTGTGACGCCCCAGCGCCAGCTCAGAGCATACCCGATGACGCCGGCGATGCCGGTTGCAATCAATGCAACCCGTGATGCGTCGTCGGAGGTGACGATTGCCAGGAGAAACGGAAGGGCGCCGAATGCAATCGCACCGCTGCGCTGCATCCTTCCCCATATACCCCACGACATCCCGATCAGGAATGCCAGCAGAACCACGCATGCCCAGATGCGCCAGAGTTCGCTCACCGGGTATTGCCCGACCATGAACAGGCGCATGTTGACGGTAATGACGTCCCAGCGCGCCTGGGTCAACGCCCATTCCAGCACATTGCGCACGATCAGCCCGGCCAGAGCCAGCATAATGATCGTGAGCAGCGTATTGTACCAGGTGCTGAACAGGTTCTTGTGCAACCAGCGAACAACACTATAGCGTTCGGTTGGCGGCGGCAATACGTCGGCGGATTTTGAGACGGTTGGTGTGTTCGCGCTCATTGTCAACGCTCCACCAGGCGCACGCGGCGGTTATACCAGTTCATAGTCAGCGACGTGACCAGGCTCAGGATAAGGTACACCCCCATCACAACAGCGATCATCTCGACGGCACGACCAGTCTGGTTGATAATCGTGCCGGATACGGAGAACAGATCGGGGTAGCCAATAGCAACCGCCAGAGTCGAGTTTTTGGTCAGGTTCAGATACTGGTTGGTGATCGGCGGAATGATCAGACGCAGCGCCTGTGGAAAAACGACCAGCCGCAGGATGCGTGATGGCGTGAGCCCCAGGGCGCGCGCTGCCTCGACCTGCCCTTTCGGAACCGCCTGAATGCCAGCGCGCACCACCTCGCCGATGAATCCCGCTGTGTAGATCACGAGCCCGATCAGCAATGCCATGAACTCCGGCGAAAGCACCCGACCACCTTCGAAATTGAAGCCAGCGATTTCAGGGTATGAGAGTGTCAACGGCGGCTGCGGCATCGCGACCCATCCCAGCAGCGCGATGAGCGCAATGGTGAGCAATGAGGGCCAGAACAATGGGCGCGGGCATCCGCTCCGTTCCTGCCACCAGCGCATGGCGACCCCGACCAGCGTCCCGGCAATCAGGGCGCCGATCAGAACCGAAATGTAGAGCGACCATGTATCGGTCGGTTCCCCCCATGGCACGGCCACACCGCGATTGCTCAGGTAGATCGGACCCAGACTCACCGCCTGTCGCGCGCGGGGCAGTTTCAGAAAGAAGGCAGTATAGATGAAGACGAGCAGCACCAGGAGCGGTACATTGCGCATCACCTCAACGAACACCCACGCCATACGATTGACGAGCCAGTTGCTCGAGAGGCGCGCCACTCCTACCACAATACCAAGCAATGTCGCCAGCACAATCCCCAGAAGACTGACCAGGATCGTGTTGAGCAACCCGACCAGCAACGCGCGTGCAAAGGTGTCACTGCTGGTGTAGCGAATGAGGGTGTCGCTGATATCAAAGCCAGCGCCGCTGGCAAGAAAATCAAACCCCAACACCAGACCTTGCTGCCGGAGTGATGTCACCATGTTGCGCAGCGCCGCAGCGCCCGCCCAGACCACCAGCGCGAGAAAGAGGACCTGCACGGCGATCTGGATGACACGTTCATCACGCCAGAAGGCGCGACTTAATCGCAGCGGCGATGTTGAGCGTGGAGGAGCTTCCATAACCGGGAATCTTCCGAATGAAGGAGACCCCGCAGGCATTGCAGCCCCGCGAGGTCTCAATCTCACTCCGCCTTACCGGAACGGTGGCGCGTAGAGCAGCCCGCCCTGCGTATAGAGATTGTTGATACCGCGTGGAATGGCCGTCTTGGTGTTCGGACCGAGGTTGCGATCGTAGATCTCCCCATAGTTGCCGACCGTCTTGATAATGTTGGCGGCCCAGTCCTTGCTCAGCCCCAGTTTGGCGCCGAGATCCACATTCGGATCGGCGCCGAGCAGGCGACGCACTTCGGGACGGGTGTCGCTCTCCTTCGCCTGATCGACATTCTGCGACGTAATGCCAAACTCCTCGGCAGCAAAGGTGACAAACACCGTCCACTGCACGATATCGAACCACTGATCATCGCCCTGGCGCACCATAGGACCCAGAGGTTCCTTCGAGAGTGTTACGTCAAGAATGACGTGGTTGTCGGGGTTGGGCAACACCGAGCGGCGCGACACCAGACCGGATTTGTCGGTTGTGACGGCATCGCACCGTTCTTCGGCGTAGGCGGCGAAGGTGCTATTGGCGTCCTCGAATGTGGCGGGGGTGTACTGCAGATTCCGCGCAGCCATCTGATCCGCCAGGTTCAGCTCCGTTGTCGTTCCCTTCTGCACACAGATCGTTGCGCCATTCAGGTCTTCGAGCCGGGTAATGTTTGCTGCTTTCGGCGCCATGATCCCCTGCCCGTCATAGAAGGTGGTGGCGACGAAGTTAGCGCCGTTATCCGTATCGCGGGTGAGCGTCCAGGTTGTATTGCGGATGAGTACATCGATTTCGCCGCTCTGCAATGCAGGGAAGCGCTGCTCTGCGGTCAACGGACGGTACTCGATCTTGCTTACATCGTTGAAGATTGCAGCTGCCAGCGCCTTGCAAAAGTCGATATCGAAGCCGCTGAACGCACCTGCAGGATCAACGAAACCAAAGCCGGGAACCTGACTGTTGACGCCGCAGATAAGTTTCCCGCGCGCCTGGATCGCCTTCAACGTCTCGCCAAAACCGGCAGGAGCGGTGGGCGCAGGAGCGGGAGTCGCCTCCGGTTGCACGGGGGCAGCGCCGCCGGCCGGGGTCACTTCGACGACGCGGGTTACTTCGACGATACGGGTCACTTCGACCGGTTGCCCTGGTTGCGCTGCCTGCTGTCCACACGCAGCAAGCAGCAGTGGAATGGCGATCAGCCATCCAAACACGCGTTTCATGGCTTACGTCCTTTCTTATGGAGAGTCTGACCGAAAGATATATGATTATATACCAGTTTTTTATCAATCTGTAAATATCGGATGTGGAATACGCCCAATATGATGGTCTTTCAGGCATTAATATGTGCTTGATACTGTTGGGGTATAGCAGGCCATGCCTGCGCGCTTCAATGGGGAGCCTGGTTGGGGCACGGCGCCGCCGTGCCCCGACCGGGCAACGCCTGCCGGTGCGAGTGTAGACTGATAGACGTCAACGGGCAATCAAGGTATAGTGTTCTTGCGTCGGCGGGGCAACGTCTCATCGAGCCTGCAGAAGCCATCCCGCCGCCGATCTTGAGAACAGTTGCCATTGACCGTAAGACGGTCATGCGCATGGTGCACAACGCCGCGATGAAAACAGATCGGGGGATGCGGGCGAGACACCCATGCACCCGGCGGTTATGGTCACCTCAGTGTTCACACTTCTTCCGGGTGCGCGGGCAGTTTGCCCTCGAACACTGCAAGGTCCTCCTGCTCTCGCTTTCAGACCTGCGTTTTCAGGTGTGAACATCTGCGATTCACCCGACTGTTGACAGGGCGCCAGCGGGCAGGTACAATCGCTGGGGCAGGTCGTTTCCCCATACGCTGTTCTTCTGACTCTCAACGCACGGCGTGTGCGTCGAGCGGCAGGAAAGCGCGATGCATAGACCCAGTACGTTTCTGCGTGGTCACGATGTCGGCAAAAAACACACAGCGAACCTCCGCTCCACGTGGCGCCATCGGGCGTCTGCGTGGTTCTATCGGCGTTGCAGATCAGGCGCTCCGCGGGCGCACTGAGCGCATGAAGCGCCTGACACCTCCGCCGCCTCCCCTCTCAGCCACCCTCGAACGTGCTTTGACCATTGGCGGGCTGCCGCTGCTTCTGGTACGCCTCTTCTGGTACAATCTGCGTGAGGTGCGGTTCTGGTGGCCCGTGGTGCTGCCACTGCTGATCTGGACTGCGTGGCGCACCTTCCATGATGAGCGGCTCAAGAACCGGAAAAACGATAGGTCTGCGCAGAATTGCGCTTGACAACCCTGCTCGTGAATGTAAGAATACTGAGATATACAGGAATACACGCGCTGGAGTCCATGTCGGCGCTCAATCGCACCTTCCTGAAGGTTATCAGAGCCAATATATCTGGCGCAATGCGCAGCGATAGACTGTATGGGCGCTTCTGCACAGTCGGATATTCAAGCCGGATTGAAAGCCAGCGTTCAAGAGATTGCGCTCAATCTCTGCGTTGCTGCAGGCGCCAGAGCCTGCTACCTGACCATGCGCGAGCGACCGGCCGCGCCGCCTCGTTTCATCGGCGGGGCCAGTGTGCAGGGAGACCCTCTCACCTGGGAAGAGACAGGTATGGCGCACCTCATGCACCGATTCGTGCATCTTAAAGAAGCGACCACCGTCATCGACCAATCGCTGCGCGCAATGGTGTTGCCCCTTCCAGCAGGCGGACGTCATCTCGGAACAGCCATCCTCCTGTTCGATCATGAACCGCCGCCGGTAACGGATACTGTGGTCGCAGCAGCACGACTGTCGGGACTGGCGCTGGACGCGGTCTGGCAGCTTACTGCACTGCAAGATCAGGCAGAGCAGATTGCCGAACGCACTCGATTGCGCGAAATTCAGTTGAGCCGCAACCTCATTCGTGGGGTGATCGACAGTGTACCGATGGGGCTGGTGCTGGTTGATCCTATGGGATATGTCCTGGCGGCAAACCGCGCCCTGGCTGGACGCTTCGGTCTCGAGCCAGCAATGCTGGTCGGGCGTTTCTATGGTGATGTGCTCGGTGAATGGGACGAGTCGGCGGCGGCGCGCACTCTGGCCACCCGCCAGCAGCAGCGACTGCGGCGCACCCTCCAGCGATCCGGCGGGAGCGAAGCGCTGATTGAAATCGCCAGTATTCCGCTGTTCGACGCATCCGGCGCTGTACATCAGGCTGTCGAGGTGTGGGAAGACATTACCGAGCGAGTCGCACTCCAGACTCAACTTGTGCGCGCCGAGAAACTCGCTGCAATCGGGCACCTGGCAGCCAGTATCGCTCACGAGGTTGGTAATCCACTTCAGGCGATCCAGGGGTTTCTGGCGCTCTTTCTCGAACAATGCCCGCCCGAAACGCCCAATCAACACTTCCTTCAACTCGCGGAAGAAGAGATTGAGCGCATCGTCCGCGTGCTGGAGCGGTTGCGCGATCTCTATCGCCCGCGCGCCGATGTCTTCGCTCAGGTCAATGTCAATGAATTGATCGAAAGCGTCCTGTTGCTCACCGGGAAACAACTCGAGCGTTCGCGCATTCGCGTTCTGCGCGAACTCGATCCGCACCTGCCTGCCATCCAGGGTGTTGCCGATCAACTCAGGCAGGTGCTGCTCAACCTCGTGCTGAATGCGGCTGAGGCGATGCCGTATGGCGGAACGCTGCAGGTGCAAACGTATCGCTACCAACCTGTGGAAGGGCATGACACGGTTGCGATTGCAATCACCGATACCGGCGTCGGTATTCCGCCGGATCAGTTAAGGCGGATCTTCGATGGATTACATACCACAAAAGAGCGTGGCATGGGGTTGGGATTGTATACCAGTAAAGCCATCGTCGAACGTCACCTTGGTCGCATTAGCGCACAGAGTGTTCCGGGTGAAGGTACGACCTTTGAAATCATCCTGCCGATCCGGCACAAGGAGATCCGCCATGAGACAACCGGCGAAAATCCTGGTCGTTGATGATGAACGCACCGTGCGGATCATGCTCGAAACCGCGCTTCGCGCACAGGGGTATCGAGTCGAAACAGCAGCCAGCGGGTCGGATGCTCGTATGCGTATTTCTGGCGACGAATTCGATCTGCTCCTGCTCGATCTTCAGCTTGGCGACATGGATGGGATTGACATACTGCGCGATGTGAAGGAGCGGTTTCCCGCAACGGAGGTCATCCTTCTGACAGCGCATGGATCAATTAATAGCGCAATTGCGGCATTGCGCCATGGTGCATTCGACTACTTGCTCAAACCTGCGCAAATCACTGAAATCCGTGAACGTGTCGAGCGCGCGTTGAATCATCGCCGGCTCAATCTGCAACGCACGGAATTGCTGCAGCGTATCAGCGAGAGCGCTCGCGCGCTGGGCCTGATCGAGAGTGGCAGTAGCTCTGTCTCGTCGCCGTCCGCGTCGAGCGATCATCTGACCGTGGGTCCGCTGGTTCTCGATCTGCGGCGCCATGCCGCCTACCTTGGCGAGCATACGCTGACGCTGACGCGCACGGAATTTGCGCTGCTGACAGCGCTGGCACAGAATCCTGACACCGCGCTCAGTTACACAACCCTCTCTGAAGCGGTGTATGGTCGGGCTCAGCCGGAAGACGAAGCACGTTCGTTGCTTCGCCCGCACATTGCGCGGCTGCGCCAGAAACTCGATGCAACGAAAACATCAGGCATCGCGCTGATCAGCATCCGCAGCATGGGGTACATGCTGCAAACCGAAAACCCGCCTGTACCCTGATCGGCGGCTGCACGGGTGAGGAAGGTGCGCAGCGCTAATACCCGGCGTGGACTCAAGGAGGTGACGATGATAGCTGCTCCGCGCTTTCCGAGCCGCGTGTCCATCCGCGAAGTTGGTCCACGTGATGGTTTGCAGAACGAAGATGTCCTCCTGAGCACGGCTCAGAAGGTACGCCTTATTGAACACCTCGCCGATGCCGGTCTGACCCTCATCGAAGCCGGCGCCTTTGTGCGCCCCGCCAGTGTGCCGCAAATGGCTGATACCGCTGAGGTCTTTGCAGCGCTCTCGCGTCGCCCTGGAGTCGTGTACAGCGCGATCGTCCCCAATGTGACCGGCGCAAAACGCGCTATCGCTGCGCGCGTCGACGCCATTCAGGTCTTCCTCAGCGCCAGCGAGAGCCATAACCGCAGCAATGTCAATATGTCGATCGGGCAATCGCTGGCGCAGGCAGCCGATATTGCCGCTCTGAGCCGTGCAGCAGGCGTGCAGTTCGAGGCGGTTGTGTCAGTTGCCTTCGGGTGTCCGTTCGAGGGTGATGTGCCGCTCGAACGGGTGATGGATCTGACAGCGCGCCTGTTCGATCTCGGCGCCGAACAGGTCACATTTGGCGATACGACCGGTATGGGGCATCCGGGTCTGGTGCATGACCTGACACAGGCGTTCTACGCGCGCTTTCCTCAAGAACGCCTGCGTCTGCACCTGCACAGTGCACGCGGCGCCGGGCTGGCGAATGTCTTGATGGCGCTGCACCTCGGCGTTGATTGTTTCGATGCCAGCGTCGGCGGGATTGGCGGGTGCCCGTTCGCGCCTGGCGCCCCTGGCAATATCTGCACTGAAGATTTGGTGCATATGCTCCACGAGATGGGAATATCGACCGGGATCAATCTTCCGGCGCTCCTCGATGTCGCGCGTATGCTCGAAGGCATGCTCGGACGCACGCTGCCGGGACAGACAATCAAGGCCGGTCTCTGCAAACATTTACCCCCCGATGGCGGTCCGCGCAGCCGGTAATTGTCACTCCGTTGCACGAGATGCCCTTCGCTTCGCCTGGCATACGCTGCACCGCAAATATCAGCCTGGATGTTGAAGGGATGCAGGGTGCGCCCTGAGTGTTCCAAAGGGTGCACCGACGCAGTCCTTCCAGAACTCTGGCAGTTGGGATATCAGCTCCAGAGTGCGGTCTTCGCCACTGGCTCATACCAAAAAAAGTAATTCATAATCTGAAGGTGTGCAGAGGCGCAGCCGGTCAGACTGGTCTGGAAGACCAGGTGGGTGGTTTTTGCGAGTATCACTGCGGCGTTATGGTCCTTCAGAAATAAATCCGGTCTACGCCTGACGCTGAGGGGATTAAGCCCACAGCTGGCGGGACGAAGCCCGCCGGTGCGCATAGCCGATGGACGATAGCGTTGCACGCGCTCCGTGCGGTGGTCGGTGCACAGTGTTCAGTATGAGATGGCGGCTGGGATCAGCGTTGCCGGGTGCGCGGGCGTCCCGCCCGCATTCCCGGGTATGTGGACAGGTAGGGGCACGGCGCCGCCGTGCCGCAACCGTACCGCCGTGCCCCCGCCGCGCCGCCGCGTCCCACCTGCGTTGCCGGGTGCGCGGGCGTCGCGCCCGCATCCCT
>FWWL01000661.1_pt1 | contig 88881 bp, 80 predicted proteins | sample 2228331 | NCBI WGS metagenome assembly FWWL01 (sample SAMEA103939775, study PRJEB20133) | metagenome | reverse complement strand
ATACCAAAAAAAAGAAAAAACCCTTCATTCTGAACCATAAGTAAGGAAAAACCCGTAAAAATGCCTGCAGATAACAGGAACAATTTTTGTTGTTTGCCAATAAACACATAGATAAAAAAGATGGAAACACAATTTGTGAAGAATGAAAACCAGTGGGGATTTGAACCGGACCACTGGGGAAAACCAAAGAAAGTTACAAGAGAAACTGGTAGCAGAGCAAGAAAATAGGAGCCACAATAAGTCTTTAAAATAATGTAAAGAAGCGAAAGGGCAAAGGCAATAAAAATATAGGTAAAAAATCGTCCAACTTCAAAGGTGCTACCAAAAAAATGAAAGATACCGGCAAGAAGGTAAAAAGAACCGGGAAACTGGATCTCATGAAAGTCCTTATAAATCAATTGCCCCTGCAAAATCCTCTCGGCTCCATAAAATAGCTGCCCCTCATCTCTCCAGCTTCGGGGGTCGGGTATATGAAGGAAATTAAAAAAGAATAAAAAACAGATTAAAAAAATAAAAATAGCAATATAAACATCCTTTCCTTCTATTATCCTCTGCATCTTATTCAATAAATATCCCTTAATTTCTTTACAAAAATTTTAAACAATTCGTAAAATACACTGAAATATATTGTAGAAAATACCCTTATCTTACTTTCTCTGTAATTTTTCCATCTCACCGGCACCTCAATCATTCTATAGCCCCTTTTTTTTGCAATAAGAATCACCTCTATATCAAAACTGTACCCATATATCTCAAGATCGCCGAAGATCTCCCTTGCCACATCACCCTTGAAGAGTTTAAAACCGCACTGTGTATCCTTGATGCTCCACCATACAAGGGCGTGGGCAAATATTCCATACAGCTTTCCCAGGATTATCCTGATCAGTGGTTGAGACTCAATGATCCTGGAATCTTTCAGTAATCTTGAGCCAAGGACAATATCATTGCCATTTCTTAATGCAATTTCTAATTTCTCATAGTCTTCAATAGGGGTTGAAAGATCAGCGTCTGTAAAAAATACAAATTTACCGGAGGAATGGAGTATCCCTCTTTTAACCGCATATCCTTTTCCAAAATTTTTATAATTTCTAAGAATTTTTAAATTGGGAAAAGGTAATTCCGAAACCCTCTTGAATGTATTATCGGTACTTCCATCGTCCACTACAATTATTTCATGTTCCCTGTCCTTAAAGAAAGACGAAATTTTCTGAATTGAAGACGCGATAATTTTCTCCTCATTGTATGCAGGGATTATCACTGAAACCTCAATATTTTTATCCATATAATTTATAGTGATTGATGATTCACGAGGAGTTTCTGCTTTCTGAATATCTTCCCCACATTAACAAGAAGGGTAAAAAGATACAGAAGGGGAACCCTCTTTATCCTCACCCATAAACCATAGGTGTGAAGGATAAGAAAAACAAAATAGTAAAAGGGATTTACTGGTACTTTTATTAATTGCTTAATAAGAGGAGTTAACCGGGGAAACCAGACAGCGAGATTAAATAACTTCTGGAGGTTAACCAGTCTATCTTTATAAGGATTATTAAGGGGGGAAAAATCGTGAAATGACAGAGGGAATTTATTAAGGTCAATCTTATCATCCCTGTTTATATACCCTCTTTCAATGGCATACTTATATATTTTTGTCTCTGGATAGGGTTGCATTAAGGAAACGGAGGCATAGTCAGACTTTATTCTCTGATTGATATAGACCGTTTCCCACGCCTCGTTATATGTCTCACCTGGTGCTCCAAGAATATTATAAGTTATAATTTTTATTTTATGTTTTCTCAACAATTCTACAGCCCTTATGATGCTTTCTTCACTTAACTCTTTGTCAAAGACCTCATTTCTAACCCTTACACTTCCACTCTCTATGCCAAAGGCAACGGAGATACATCCTGCCTCCTGTAACAGTGATACCACTTCTTCATCTACCATGTCTGTCCTCAGATTACAATGAAATGGCAATCTAACCTCCTTCCTCCAGAGCATAGCAAATTCCTTAAGCCAATCAATTCTCATTCCGAATATGTCATCCACGAATTCAAAACTACTGATTCTATATGAATTTTTGATGTCTATTGCCTCTGCAATTACATTTTCTACTGAACGAAATCTGACATATCTGCCCTTTCCTTTAACATACTCCCTGTAAACTGGCTCAAAACAGAATGTACAACTGAATGGACATCCACGAGACGAAAGCAAGAATGGATAAAATCTATAAAATGCGAAGACTGGATATAATTTATATATACTCCTATCAGGAAAGGGGAGTGAATCAAGATTTTCTATAAGTGGTGCAAATTCATTTTTATAGATAGTGCCTCCCTCTTTTATCCAAATACCTTTTATATTATGAAAATCTCTCTTGTCTTCAAGTGCATCGCAGAGTTTTACAATTGTCTCCTCCCCCTCTCCCCTGCATACAATATCAAAGCCCGGATGATTTATGATGTCTGGATAGTATGTAGCATGGGCACCTCCAAGAATTGTCCTGACGCCTGGCAGGAATTCCTTCACCGCAAGGGCACAATCCTGCGCCCAGAGGTGATTGCCCGTGAGAGCAGAAAAGCCCACAAGTTGTGGCGAAAACCTTCTGAGTTCACGCTCAAGATTAGAACCATCAAAAAAATATCTCACATCATGCCCTGCCCTCTTTAATGCAGCAGAGATGTAAAATAACCCTAACTGGTCGTGCCTGAGGTTTGTAATCAGAGCAATGCGCATAATATTTATTTTATCAGATTATTAAACATTTACAATCCTGAATGTTATTGCAAGGTAAACATGATATGTAAACTTTAAGGTTAAAATGTCAGATAGGGTATCTTCAATAATTGATTATTCAGGAATGAACCTTGCCCTGACTGGAAAAAGGTACTTCCTGTCAATTGGATAATAGAGAATCAAAGTATCAAATGATTTGCTTTCCGGTGTGATACTGTTTTGAAAGAAAAATTGTTGAGCAAGTCTATCATAAATTGAATCCTTATACACCAGGATACCAAATTTATCAAACTCGTAATTATCAGGATTATCCCTCTGACTGATCTTTTGAGAGATGCCATACACCGACCCTATAATCTCCCCCCTACTATAAAAGGTAATTACTGATGCATGATGTGGTGCAAGCACAAAGGTGATTTTTTCTTTTTTTAAGAAATCTACAATTTCCTCCCTGACAGCGCAATCCTCCTGGTAAGGGATAAATTCCGGAAATCCGGTTGCCCACTGAATATCAAAATTTCCGCAGGTTTGCGTCCTGCCTATGGCGAGAAAATATTTGAAGCCCCCATCAAAAATTAAAAATATAAAAATAACTGCACAAATTGCCTTTGTTTTTTCCTCCATAATCTTTCTAATAAGAGAGATAACAAGATAGTTAAAAAAGGAAAAACCGGATATACAAATCTATACCCCTGGGGATTATATATTGAGGCGCAAACCTGTAATATTACAAAAGAGAGCAGAAAAATATATTTAAGATTTTCTTGTTCAAAAACTTCTACTCTTTTAAATTTAAAAAGTTGTTTGAAATAGAAAAAGATTTCCTTTCTGTAAGTAAAAAGAAAGTAACCCACAACGAATAAATATATAAAAAGTTGTAAAAAATCAGTCCACAGCGAATGATATTTATTGAAAAATAGCACCCGTCCCTCGTCCTCTATTTCAAAAAAACCAGCAAGAATTCTCCATCCGAAAGTCCTGATAACAAAATATGAAGTAATCAAAGGTCCAAATATTTTAATCCACCATACATCCGGTAAAAACATCTTAGAAATAGTAAACTTGGTTCCCCAGATGTATTTCCAGTTTGCAAAGTCCCTTGTAAGATTAAAGTATATTGCAGGAAAGTTTCCTATGATAAACCCTGATATAACAATTAAAAAATGTTTTTTGAGAAAGAATCTTTTATCAAGTATCAGTGTCCATAAAATCATGGTAAAGATAAAAATTATTGATAATTCAAAAATATAATAGGCAAATCCTGCCACTAAGCCAAGGAGAAAATAATTGAGATAATTCTTTTTATGAGGTTCAGTAAATTTTAATGTGAAAAAAATATAGCACATAATGAGGTTAAAAATTATTGTCTCAAGATAACCATTCAATGATGTAATTGAATGCATAACAAGGGGTGGAGTAAAAATATAAAGAAGAACAGTTAATTTCGCTCTCCTTTCGCTGAACCATTTTGCTGTAAACTTATAAGTTATTGTTATGATACAAATATCCAGCAAAAGACAGATTAATTTAACTGCAAAAGGAGAAACTCCAGTAAAGAACATAACAATTGCAGACAGATGTGCTCTTAAAGAGGCTGCCCCGTTATAAACCTGCCAGTAAATATAAAAGGGATGTTTGTTGTGCTCCAGTATATCTATTGCCATTGTTCCAACAGTACTTTCATCAGTATTTAGAAATTTTGCGGCTTTGAGCAGGAGTAATGACTGGAGAAGGATTCTCAGGAGAATCACAACAAAGAGAAAATAGTATCTCTGAAAGAGATGAAAAGGCCTTGCTAAGATAATGCTCACTGGATTTATTCTACGATTTTTTTATAAATTTTCAACCTTAATAAGATATTAAATAGGTAGCAAAACTTAAATAACTCCTTGTAAATCAATACTCTGGAGGTTATAATCTTAAAAATGCATGAGGATAAAAAAGACCAGTATCTATCTATAATACTATTCCTCTCAGTCTTTTCAATCTCAATCTTCAAGATCTATGAGTCCGATGCCTTCTGGCATCTAAAGTCAGGCGAGTACATACTGGAACACTTAAAAATTCCATCCACAGACCCCTTTACTATAAACGGGGAAAACAAACAATGGGTCAATACCTACTGGCTCTTTGAGGTTCTGATTTATATTATTTACAAATTACTCGGGTTCACAGGTCTCATATTATTCAAGGCAGTGATCTGCTCTATCTTTTTTGTTATCCTTCTGAAGGCTCTTTTACTTTCCGGTGTAAGCGGGACAGTTGCCTTCACACTCATACTTCCATTCCTCTCAATATTTCGGGAGCGCTTTCTTGTAAGGCCTGATATATTCTCTTATTTATTCATCCCTTTATATCTTTACATCCTTTTTCTCTTCAAATATAAGAAAATAAACAAACTTTACCTGTTGCCTGTGATTATGCTCTTCTGGACAAACATGCACTCAGGCGCATTCTTCGGAGTAATTCTGCTCTTTACATTCTTAACGGGCGAAATAATCACTGAATCCTACAGGGCTTTAAAGGAAGGAATTGAACTGAAAAATATATTCATTCAACAGGGATATCTGGTTATTTATTCAGTCCTGTGCCTTATCCTCTTTTTTGTCTCCCCTGCGAATTATCATTCAATCCAATATCTCCTGAGCCAGTGGAATGTAAGGGAGATCATTGACATCTCAGAATTCAGGCCTCTGACTGATGCTGAGAATCGCCTGCTCCTCACGATTGCTTTTGCCTTCATATTTATAATTCTTATGTCCTTCCGAAGGGCGCCCTTATCGCTACTGCTCACTGGAAGTGTTTTTATTATCCCTGGAATTATGGCGCGGAGAATGTCTTATTATGCATTTCTTGTAAATATTCCCATCCCTGTCCTGTTTATTGACAGCGTAATTTCAAAAATCAAAGGCATAAAAATCCCGGCGTCCATACATGTAGGATTATGTATTCTATGGTCAGGCATTATCCTTTATCTGAAAATCTCCGGCGACCCATATCATTATGCTGGCTTTGGTACCCGTAATATCTACTACCCTGAGGGGCATGTAAAATTTCTAAAAACCAACAAACTGAAAGTCAATTTGTTTAATACGGTTAATATAGGCGGAGGAATAATATTCGCCGGTTATCCTGAGGTGAGGGCTTTTGTGGATACAAGAATTCAACTGAATGAAGGGACGCTGAAGGAAATAAAAGATTCAATGCAGAATCCCCTCTCATTCAAAGCATTTCTGGAAAAATATAACATCAATGCGATTCTGGCTGAGAATAGAACAGGCCTTATAACAAACAATCTCATAAGCACCGAAGAATGGGGGCTTGTTTACTGGGACGACTACTCCATGCTCCTTTTGAAGAGAAAGAGCGAATTTCAGGATTTCATAAGGGAGCACGAAATAAAGATAATAAATCCTGAGACGCTTGTCCTTGACCTCCCTGGCTATTTAACAAACGAGGCGCTTACAGAACGGGTGATATTCCATCTAAAGAGGAGCACATCTATAAATCCTCACTGTTATACTGCATACTATGCCCTTGCCTATCTGTTGCGGCGAAGGGAGGATAAAAATTTAAAAGAAATCTTAATTTATCTTGACAGAGCATACCGGATTGAGCCAAATTATATCCCCACACTCTATGAGATTGCAAATCTTTATGCGTCTGTCCGCAATTTTCCCACTGCACTATTCTTTTATAAGAAGATCCTTAACCTTGAAAGGTTTTATAAAATTACGCTCTTCTATCCAACCATCTATAAAGAGGTGGGCATGGTCTATCTGCACCTTGGTGAAAAGGGCATGGCAAAAAGATATCTTAAAAAATCCCTTAAAGTCCAGCCCTACGATACATTTGTTATAGAGCAATTAAATAATCTTTAAATTCAAAATCTATATTTAACATAAAGTTAGCGATTCTTTTTTATTATGATGGTTACTTCTCCCTGTCCCTTTTCCTGGATCTCATATTTAAATCCGCGCTCCTCCAAACGCGGGAGGAGAAATACCGGCGTTCTCTCATGTTCCACCACAAGTTCATCCTCCTCTTCAAGTTCCTGCAGTGTAGTGAGCACAAGCTCCATTGGCTGCGGTGGCTCCAGTCCCTTAACATTAAGGATTATTCTATTGCCTTCCCTTCGCTTCCTTTTTTCCGGCTCCACCTGTCTGCTGGATTGAACTTCATCAATCTTTTCTTTTCTGTAAAAATAGACGCGATAGTGGTCATCCGAGACCTTCTCTGTATAACTTGCAAATCCCCTTTTTTCCATTACATCGTAGAGGGGACCGGGCTCAAAAAGGACCTCAAGAAGAAATACCTGATTCTCCCTGAGCCCCTTTACCACATCCATTATCCTTCCGAAGGGTTCCTCACCATTTTTCAGCATATCGCGCACGTCAAGTTTAACAATATCTTCCTGCCTTACACTTTTAATCTCCTCTGGCATCTCCTCGGGTCCACGCCTGAACTCAGGAACTGCCATTAACTCCTCCAGCGTCATCTCATAGCCCACTGCCTCATTGAGAACCTTCAGCAATCCACGCAGACTAACTCCGGCAACCTGAGCTGCCCTCTCAACTGTAGCAAGCTTTGCCACAGTCCTCCTCAGGATAGGATTTTTTAATAATTTAAAGTGTGGATTGTAATTGATAAGCACATCAACGAGGTGGGGATATTCCTTTATTATATTGGCAATTTTATCATCCTTCTTGATCTTCATATCAGTAGCCAAGTTTCGCCTTTGCGGAATCGCTCATCCTCTCCGGAGTCCACGGCGGGTCCCAGACAATATCAACCTTCACATTTTTTACAAAGGGAATTGCTCTTATTGCGTTCTCCGCACCGGTTCTTATGCTCTCGTGAAGGGGACATCCAACAGCGGTGAGGGTCATCTTTACATAAACATCCCCTTCGTTGATCTGGATGTCATAAATGAGTCCCAGTTCAACTACATTCAACCCCACTTCCGGATCATATACATCCTCAAGTGCCTTGAGCACCAGTTCTTTTGTAAGCATATTCACCTCCTACTTCCTGAATACATTTAAAATGTTAAACAAAAAGAGAATTGTTGAGAATAACATTGAAAGGGCGCCGAAACGAATGACCAGTTCTTCAGAAAACCAGGAGCCCAGAGCAATTGCAATAATTCCGCCGACCCATAGATAGACCGTTGGACTTATTAATGATTCATCAATCATATCCTTTGTAAGGGGAACCTTTTCACGACCGATTCTGGAACTGTATCTGTTATACCATTCAAGGAAGGGGACAATTTTGTGCATCATACCAAGAACATAAAGCCCGGCAAATCCCGGGAGGAGAAAGATAAAGGGAGTGTAATGCCTTGAATAGTTGTTGTCAGATACTGCTGGAATCAGCAGGATGCCAGTAAGAAGAGAGATTTCTCCCAGGATGGTGGCAAAGATCTGGGGCTCTATCCTCTTTCTCAGGCGTTTTTTAAATATTGCACGAATTTGAAGGAGATGAAAGAGAACACCAGCAGATATGAATATAAATGCTATCTTCTCAACCTCCTGCAGTTTCTCCGAAAACTGCGCTATGGAAAAGATAAAAATACCAGAAACCAGTGTATAAAAAGATATTTTTGAATAATGCTCGGGGTAGCCATGGGATAGCATAAACATGGGAATTAACTTATATGAAAAACCCATGGTAGTGATGATTATCCAGCCGAACAATGCCAGAATAAGATGAATCTTGATTAATGCCATGGGGTCACTGAAAATTCCCCTGATTATATTCTCCGACATAATAGCACCCAGGACAAGAACCAGGAAGAGGGACAATACCCCCACAAGGACATGGGCAACTATAATGTCTTTTTTACCTGAAGAGAATATTGTAATTACAGCATTCAGGACAAAGACCAAAAGTGATATGGCAAGGAGTCCTCCTGTTATATTTATTTTATTAAAGTCATAAAAAAATGAGAGAAGCATACCTCCAATGCCTGAGAGATAAATCCAGTAATTAAACTTTCCGAGGAACTCACTGAATAAGGGCTTCTGGAGCACTACAGGGAGCAACTGGTACATAGCACCCATCATAATTGAGGTAATGAATCCCAGTCCGAAGGTATGCACAAGAATCAGGGTATCCCTTGAACGAATATAATCGCCTGTGAGTGAACCAGGGGAGAAGAGAAGATAAAGCACTCCTGCAGGGAGAAAACCAAGCCCAGTGAGAAGATACCTGTAGGGCAGGTCAAGTTTTGGTGAAAATTGAGCTGTTATCTGCCCTGAATTCATCTTATATCCCTAATAATTATAATATAATCTCATTCCTGTATAATTGCTATGACATAAATCATAATCAAATCTCAATTGACATATATTGAATTTTATTATATAAGTAATTTATGAATTATGTTCGGGCATTTTTTCTTCTTCTAATTTTTTATCTATTAACATATTGCGCCAGCGCGCCGGTAATTCGGGGTGAGAAACAACTTATTGAAAAATCGCATTCCGCAAAGCCTGACTGGGTAATTAATATCCCAAAGGAGACGGAAAAAGTAATCTATTCGGTTGGTGTAAGAACTGATTCTCCCTCCCTTGATGGTGGAGAGACCGATGCAAGGATGAATGCAGCAAGAAAAATTCTTGAGCGATTCTTTGGGCTCAAAACAACCATTGAGTATCAGAAACTGAGAAAAACCTTTGAAACAAATTATCTTGACCAGATGAAGGCAACCGGTGGAGGGGAAATATTCGGAACAAAGACAAAAGCAGTCTACTGGGAAAAATACGAGGTTAAAAGCCCTGACAGAATAACTTACAGTTATGACATCTGGGTTTTACTGGAAGTAAAGATTGATGACATTACAAAGGCGCTGGATAAAATGGAAAAAAGGCGAAGCGAATTTGTTCGCCTGGCACGCTCCACACTATCAGGTCTATCTGAGAATGCCTGCAGTCCCGAATCATTAAGGGAAATTTCAGAATACCAGAACTCGCTATCAGAATTTGAAGACGACGCAGAGGTGAAGGCCCTTCTCCTGCAATTGGGCGAAAAGCAAAGGGAGATTGAGTCATGCGTAAAGAGCATTGCTATTTACATATCTGAAAAGAATCTTGGCGAAGAGGAGTCGGGCTTTATAAAAAATATGCTTGTTGATGTATTAAAAAAATATTCCTTTCACATAAAAGAACTTAATAGTAATCCGGAGACAGAGAATGACCTTGTTGCGCTTGGCAAAAAGGAAAGGATAAGTTATGTTCTTACAGTGGATGTTGATACTATCGGGAGTAACGAAAAGTCAGGATATTTTGTTTTCGCCTATGCGAAAGGTAAAATGGTGCTCAAAGAAATTTCAACCGGCAAAACAATCCTTACCGCTGGCGTTAATGAAAAAGCAGCCGGCACTGAAATATCAAAGGCAGGGAGCGGAGCACTTAAAATTGCTGCAAAGGTGCTTTCCCAAAAACTTGAGGATACAATAAAGGATATGTGGTAAAAATTTAAAAAGGAGGTCAATTATGGCGAAGAAGGAAAAATTGATTGAAGCATTAAACAAGGACAGGGCAGATGAACTTGCTGCAATACTGCAATACATGGGTCACCACTATTCTGCAGAGGGACTTGAAAGCCCGGCAATAATTGAGATATTCAAAAAAACAGCAATTGATGAAATGAAACATGCTGAAAAACTTGCAGAACGTATTGTATATCTTGGTGGGGAACCTGTTCAAAAGGCATCTCCAAATGTAAAAAGGGGTGGTGACTTAAAGAAAATGGTTCAGGATGACCTTGACTCGGAAAATATGGCAATTAAAAATTACAAAGAGCATATTAAACTCTGTGAGGAACTTGGCGATTATGGAACAAGACATCTTCTTGAAGAGATTCTCGCAGATGAAGAAGCTCATGCTGACGAATGGGAAACCATTCTCAGTATAAAGAAATAGCGCACACCTAAATAATTTCGCCTTCTGATTATAATTCCTATCTCACTTTACTCCATTTAGACGGCAATTGCATGTGCTGCTTCCGCTCCCCTCATTCTTATGTTATTCATAAAAGACCTCAACCGCTCATTTTCAGAACGGTCTCCATCATAAAAGAGATTAATCACCGGAACGCCGTAGTCCCTCTGAATCTTCTGGAAGATGGCAGCAGAGATATTTCCTGGCATGCAGGTAAACGGCGATGTATTGACAATGAGTGATGCACCCTGTTTAATGAATACAATTGCTCTTCCGACCGTAAGTATTGCCTCGGCTGTAAACTGTCGCGGAAGATATCTGGCGCCTTCATCTACAACAATATCAATAGGTGGTTCTTTTCTGTCTGAAAGCCATGGCTCAACAGCCTCATAGGCCCTGTGCTCTTCTCTCACAATGAACCTGTTTTTAAAGAATGCCTTAAACATTTCATTCCATTTCATTGAATCAATTGCCGTCCTTTTATGGAGATAAGCAGTATATTGAATCCATTCAGATACCGGCGCAAGCCAGACCTCACCGCCATAATTCTCTATTGACTCAACCACATAACTATTACTGAAGGGATTACACCTTACGAAGATTTCACCAACCACTCCTGCCAGTGGTTTAGCAACTTTTGTGACTTTGATTCTGTCAAAGAATCCCATTGATTTTTCAAGAATCTCAAGATACTGAGCCCTGTTCTCAAAAGCAACCTCCATCATCCTCAGCGCCTCCTCCATTACCCTCTCTGTCTCACCTCGGGTCCTTTCATATGGTTTGAACTTGCATCTCGCCTTATACAAAATATCTCCGCTTAAAATTGCCTTCCATATATCCTTTCGCAACTCCATATCAAGTCCATAATAAGCATTCTCCGCTGATGGTGAGATTATCGGGACATCAGAATATCCGAGTTTATTAAGTATTATACGGTGTAATGTGGCATACTGACCGAATCTGCAGGGTCCCGTTGATGTAGGCATAAAAACAGCGAACTTATCTCCATTCTTTGATTCCTTCATATATTTGACTATATTCCCGATGGTTACAGCAGCCGGGATACATTCTCCCCCACGTGTAAGGGCCTTCCCCACTGCATGGACATCCGGCGTCTCATCGGGAAGTGCGACCGCATTGTATCCATGGCCCCGCATTGCTGCTGCTACCAGCCGGGCGCCCACCGGATGCATAGGAGGAATCAACAATACTCTCTCACGTAATTCATCCTTTTTCACTGCCGGAGTATAAATTGTAAATTTTCTATCGCTATGAACATATGAACCAATGGAATCAATGAATGCCTCAATTCGCGTTGAATAACCCGCATCCGCGCCATGTTCATCAAGTTCAAGAATGAGCAATGGTTTCGTATCCATGATCTCCTCCGCATAGGTCAGGAGGAAGGAATCGGGACCGCAGGAAAAATTAGTAAGATACACAGGGAAGATGTTTTTGTATTCCCGCACCACCTTAAGGGCATTTATAATAATCTGACCGTAATTCCAGAACATGTTAGAAAACTCCTCGCCGAGATTCTCAGGATCAAAAGGAATCATGTCAAGGGGAATGACATTAAATCCCATGCCCGCAATCTTTTTCGGAATATTAAGGTTTACCCGTGAGTCATAGATATTATAGGGCCGGCCGATTATCACCATTGCATTCTTCTGGCTATTTTTCAATTCTTCAAGAACCTTCCTCCCCTTCTCCTGAATTGATTCAATAAACCTATTCTGAACATCCATTCCCTTCTTAAATGCCTTTCTCACCATCTGCTCGGTAAAGCCAAAACCCCTGAGGGAAATAAAGAGTTGATGAACTATATCAGAAACTTTTCCCCTGAAATCAATCACAGGTGACACGATAGGTTTTAAATTATCACCCCCATCGTTGCCTGCTCTAACCATTGAGGGAATCGCCTGGACATAGGGGCAAAAACAGGAGTTAGTAGTCTTCCTGTTCTTTTTCCCACCTATTAAATGTGGGAGGAAAATAAAATCAATATCCTTCATTCCCGAGAGATACCTCACATGTCCGTAAACAACCTTTACAGGCAGACACACATCTGCCTGAACTGATTCAATTCCTGCTTTTAAAATTTCGTCATTTGTCTTTGGAGAAATCTTTACATTGAAGCCGAGTTCACTCAGAAATGTCCGCCACAGAGGCATGTAAGTATAATTTGTCATAATCCATGGAAGTCCTGCAGTTCCGATTGATTCTCTTCTTTTAATACCCCCGACAGTCAATAGCAATTTTTCCCTGAACTCAAAGAGGTCATAATTTCCCTTATACTTTGCCTTCTTCTCCTCCGGTTCCCTTCCACACATATACCCCCACGAGGGCTTCTCACTAATTCCACTTATTTCAGCATAGGTGATTCTGCAGACATTACTGCAAATATTGCATGTATCGGAACTTAATTTAATCTCCTTATTTAATACATCAAGTCCGCGAAAGGATGTATTCACTCCCTCAGATTGAATCCTGTTCTTTGCAATCAGTGCAGCACCAAGGGCACCCATAACATGGCAGGATGGATTGACGACGATCTCCCTGTTAAGATATCTCTCAAAGGCGGCAACAAGCCCGATGTTTCTCGCAGTGGCACCCTGGAAGAAGATCTTATCCTTGCTGATTGGCCTGTTTCCAACGACCTTATTAAGATAATTCTGCACCACGGAATACATCACAGCAGCCATTACCTCTCTCTTACTGTAACCCTGCTTCAGCAATCGGTTTAAATCCTCCTCCATAAATACAGTGCACCTGTCAGATGTAATGGGCGGCTCAATGCCCATAACAATTCTCCCTACATCACGAACATCAAAGCCAAGCCGAAGTGCCTGCTCCTCTATAAATGAGCCAGTGCCTGCTGCACAGACATAGTTCATATTTACAAGGTGAACCCTTCCGTTCTTTAAATGTATATACTTTGAGTCCTGTCCGCCGATCTCAAAGATTGTCTCAATATCCGGATTAAAATGAAGGGCACCATTTGCGTGGGCAGTTATCTCATTTACTATGGAATCCGCACCGATTAACTGCCCTATCATTTTTCTTCCAGAGCCCGTTGTTGCTGTCCCGAGGATCCTGAGTTCAATGCCTGCGCGCCTTTGAAATTCCTGAATTGCCTTGAAAATCTTCTGCGTTGCACCTATGGGGTCACCCTCTGTTTTCCTGTAAAAATCTGCGATAACCTCACAGGAATTATCTATCAAAACCGCCTTTGTGCTTGTTGACCCTATGTCAATTCCCATAAAACATTCAACATTCCTGCCTCCTGCAAGATTTGAAAAACGTATCTCGGTATTATAACTATCGGTAAAGAACATATCGTTATTAAAAGAAAAGTGTTTTGATAATTTTAACTCAAGGGCAGGCATCAATTTCTTATCATCTCGCTTTTTGATAAAAACCCTATTTATGCCAGAATTTTCTATCTCCTTCAGTTTCAAATTGCCGAGAAGGGCTGCGCCAAAGGCTTGCAGGAGGTGGGGATTCTCTGGGATAATGAGCCCATCTCCTATAATACCTCTAAGATAATGTTGAATCTGATAATTCATTGCCACGCCGCCTGTGAGAAGAACAGTGCCATGGATTTTTCTTCCCTTTAACAGCGTATTCAGCATTGTTGAACTTAACCCCTTGCATAATCCGCACCATATTTCCGATTTTGAAAAGCCCTCCTGCTGCCTGTGAATAATATCTGTTTTAGCAAAGACAGCACAACGCGTGGCAACCTCAGGAGGATTCATCACCATTTTATTCTCAGCCAGACTCTCGTCACTGATGCCAAGCCGGTATGCCTGCTGGTCAAGGAAGGAGCCAGTGCCCGCTGCACAGAGGGAATTGCTCGTCATGTTCAAAAATTCACCATTTTCACCTAATTCAATAAGCATTAAACTTGAGCCACCAATGTTTATTATGTTTCTTACAGAAGGAGCAAAATAGTTCCCGGCAGTAATTAGAGCATGTACATCATCAATCTTTTCAATAATCCCGTCGTTCAAGAAAAGGTCTGAGAAACTGCCTGTTATACCGCAGGTAAAAACCCGAATATTCTCAGAAGAGATTTCATCAGTAATTTGTTTTAAACTATTCTTTACCTCTCCCTGATGGCGGATAAACCATTTTTTAACAATATTATTATTTCTGTCTACTACTACGCCCTTTGTAAAGACCTTGCCAAAATCAAGTCCCAACCGCATTTTGCTCTACCTCCTTAGATTATGATATACATATTAAAGAAGTTTGTATAATTTACAACACTTCCCGAAATCTGTCAAGAGAGAAAGTTATACTAAAATTTTGAAGAAGATAAAAGAGAAGGGGGAAATAAGAACAGGGCAAGCTGGTAAGTTTCACCGATGAAGGACTCTCAATTTTCTTTATATTTTTATTGTAAATGATAAAATATCTTTTGATTTTCAAAACCTGGCCCGGGTGGCGGAATTAGGCAGACGCAGGGGACTTAAAATCCCCAGGGCTTTAAAAAGCCTGTGCCGGTTCAAGTCCGGGCCCGGGTGGCGGAATTAGGCAGACGCAGGGGACTTAAAATCCCCAGGGCTTTAAAAAGCCTGTGCCGGTTCAAGTCCGGCCCCGGGCAATTCACCTGTTAACCCGCCAGATTTCGTAGGTATCTCTATCCAGTTCCATTATAAATCTTGAGGGCTTAGCAATAATTGTCCGATGGGTCTGTTCAATCATCCTCGGGTAAATGAAATACAATCCCTTCTTCGCCCGCGTAACCCCAACATAGAAGAGCCGGCGCTCCTCTTCCAGTTCCTCCTGAGAACTTAAACTTAAGGGTGAGGGCATTCTGCCTTCAGTCAACCAGATTATAAAGACATGCTCCCACTCAAGCCCCTTTGCCTGATGAATCGTGGAGAGCGTCAGCGCCTCATCGCGCTCATCCTCTGCAATTATATCCTCCCCGGTAATCTCTGTCATGAGTGCCAGCTGAGCAAGGAAATCAGAAGTATTGCTGAAGCGCTTTGCATACCCGGCTAATTCCTCAATATCCTGTCTGCGTTCTTCAGCATTCGGATATGCAGAGTATAAATAATCGCTGTAAAAATTATCCAGCACAACTGTAATCTGCTCAGCAGGAATATTTTGTATTCCTTCTCTAATCAGATCCGTATAGATTTCAGAAAATTTTTTCCATCCAGCATGTGCTCTTTCTCCGAACCGCTCAATAGTATCAGGCGAAATAAGTACAGAGGCGGGCTCCCGGGAGTCCATTATCATACCCCACAATTTTTCTGCAGTATTCTTCCCTATTCCGGGGAAAAGTTTTAATACGCGCTTTAATGATAGTTCATCCCTTGGATTTATCGTCAATCGCAGAAAACTGACAACATCCTTCACATGTGCCTGTTCAAAAAACCTGATGCCTGAACGGATAAAGAAGGGAATGTTTCGCCTCGTAAGTTCCAGTTGCAGTTCCATGCTGTGAAAATGTGCCCTGTAGAGCACTGCAATCTGATTGAGCGGCACACCCTCGTCCCTCAGTTCAAGAATCCTCTGGGCAACGAACTCTGCCTGCTCATAAACATCATCAACGGGAACTATTGCAGGCATTTCACCATCCCGTTGAACTGCCCTGAGGGTCTTTGGATACTGTCTCGTGTTATGTTTTATACTTGAATTGGCAAGAGAGAGAATCTGCGGCGTGCTCCGATAATTTGTCTCAAGTTTATATATCTGGACATCAGGATAACGCTCTGGAAATGTTATTATGTTTGTAAAATTAGCGCCCCTGAAGGAGTAAATTGACTGGCTGTCATCTCCAACTACAAGTAAATTTCTGTGCTTTGATGCAAGTTTGTCAATGAGGTCTGCCTGGAGTTTATTGGTATCCTGATATTCATCAACAAGAATGTACTTAAATAAGTCCGTATATTTTTCTAAGACTTCTTTATTTTCGTCAAGCAATTTTTTGAGATTTGTAAGGAGGTCATCAAAGTCCATTGAGTTTATTGTCTTCTTTTTATTATCGTAATAATCCTTTACAACTTTAATGGCATCAATCAAATCACGAAAATACGGCGCCTTCCTTAGAATTGCATTCTCAAGGGAACTTTCAGTATTAACTGCAAAGGAAAAGATCTCTCGCAAAACCTCCCCCTTCGGGAATCGCCTTTTTCTGGTGTCAATTTTCAGTTCGTCAATACACATCTCAATCAGGTCCTTTGCGTCAGTGGTATCAAGAATGGTAAAATCATGTGTATATCCCAGAAGGTTTGCATGCCTCCTCAGAATGATGTTTGCCACATGATGGTATGTTCCGCCCCAGAGGGCTCTTAGATTCAATCCAGTGATATGCTCAACCCTCTGAAGCATCTCCCTCGCTGCCTTGTTTGTGAATGTAACGAGCAGAATCTCCTCAGGTCTTATTCCTGATTCAATGAGCCAGGCAACGCGATATGTTATTGTCCGCGTCTTTCCGGTTCCTGCACCAGCAATTACGAGTATTGGTCCACCATCAGCGGTCACTGCTCTATACTGTTCCTCGTTCAATTCGGAACGATAATCAACCTTGAAAGAGATCCTGTAACCAGGTCTTTTAAGAATATATTGTTTCATCAAGATACTATATTACAATACTAAACCATAGCATTCAATGAAATAAGAACTGAGTGGTTTAGTTATGATTATTCCTGAATGTCTGTACTTTCTAAAATGCAAACTTCTGTTGCTTCTCCACAAACTCTATCTTTTTTAATGTCTGCCACTTTTTCCTGACAATCTCTGGAAATATCCCGTTAAGGCACAATTTTTTCAAAAAATTCCTTGTCTTTTCATCTCCAGGGTATCCGGATCCAAAGTCACCAAAATCCCTCTTAAGTTCTGCAATTCTTGCTTCCCTTCTCACCTTGGCACAGATTGAAGCAGCGCTGACACAGGGGAATTTTTTATCTCCCCTTACATCCCCTATTATCTCAACCTCCCTGTTTATTGATTGTTTAAGTCTCATTATATATTTTCCAACAAAGCGTGCGGGCACCGGAGCATCAAAGTAAACTGCATCCACCTCTGTTGAATTAATCAATTCAAGAAATTTCTCAAAGGTAATCAAAGAGAGGCTTCTGCTGTCAATAACCTGTGGCTCAACCTCAATGTAAAGGACGCTTTTCGCAATCCTTTCAAGTTCATCTGCTATTTTTATCATTCTGTCTATTTTTAATTCCTTTGAATCGCGGACACCGAGTTTCTTTAACTTTTTGACATCTGATTCTGTAAGGACATATCCACAGAATATAAGAGGTCCAATAACAGGCCCCCTCCCTGCCTCATCAATCCCCATAATAAGCCGCCGGGAGAGCATGCTAATAGTAAACCATAATTAGCCGATTAAGTCAAGAGCGGAATCTTAAAACTCTGCTGGCTTTGATGATGGATGTGTAAAAACATTATAAGGTGTTGATTGGACATCCTCTTCTCTTCTCAATGTCCAGTCCTTGTATCCGACCCTTGACTTGCTGTAGGCAACCCCCCTGCCTGCCCATGCCTTATAACTTAAAGTTATATATGGATTTTTGAGTATATCACTTGCCCCTTCGCCTGAAGCAAGTTGCTGAAAGGCAAGCCCCAGGGAGATTCTCCCGGTGGATGTCTGAATAAATATATCCCCAAAGGGATACCAGATTGTGCCCATGTCAAAAGATGAGGAAAAAATGCCATAAGGTGTAGTCACAGTCACAAATCCGCTTCCCGAACCAAGGAATACACCCCCTGTTAAACCAAAATACCTGCCAAGAGGGATTTCTGTCTCTAAATTCGCCCCGTACATTAAAATGCTGACGATCGCTTCACTCATGACTACATCCATAAAAGAAAGTTGTGGGACAAGGAGAAAAGTAAAACCAGGATAATCAACATATCCGGCTCTGGTGTATGTTGTTCCACGATAACCAAGTTCCACTCCAACATTTCCCAGAAAACTGTAAGCACCGCTGGTCGTTCCTGACATCCCATCCGGCACAGAAAGATAACCAAGACCTACCTGAGCCCTCATGCCAAAATTTTTCCAGGACTGTCTCGTATAAAAGGCACCAAAGGCACCCTTATAGTCACCCAGCATGATAAGTGCTTGACCATCCGTCTCAATTTCCATAGAATCCCAGATGATTCTGCCCGTGGCGATTCTGCCCTCCTTTGATGGTTTGACCTGCATTACCGGACCAACATCAACGGGCTCAAGAAGAGCTGAATCCCTCGCAATAATTGGCTGGGCTCCGAGAAATACAAGTGCATCCCTGTTAAAGAATAACTGGTCTGTTAGGTCAATGAGTGCCCTTATGTAGAGGCTTTCCCTGGCTTCCTTTGTAATACGAACACCTGTGGGAACATTGACTGAATGCTCAAGGGATATGCGTTTTGACTCTTCGCCTTTCTTTAACACAAAATCTGCCCTTATGCCGAGAGAACCCTCCTGCTCAAAATTAGCATTCATCTTCAAACTTATAGCATAATTAAGGTTTTCAACAATTAGTAAATAATCCTTTTTCCCTTCTGTGCCGATGCGTGAATTAATAATTTTTTCAAGCACCCTCGTCGGTGGCTCATCCAGATGGTAATAGATATAGGGGCTTGCTTCAATTATGGTCTTCTCTGTTCCACTTACTCTATCAAGTTTTACTCGCTTCCAGACCTCCGGAATCTCCGATGTCCTCATTGACCTAACAGGCAATACAATATGCTGAACACAGCCCGAAAGAAAAAACGCCGAGATAAAAATATATTGAATGAATTTCATAATACATCCCTCCTCACTTAATAATACACCAGATTATACTATCCTTCAACAAAAACTCACAGTAAAAGTAACATGCATTAAAAAATCTGACGGGCAGGAGATTCCATTGTCTCCTTTTTGAAATCTATTTAGTTGTAAGGCTATATTCTATGGGTTATAATCACCCTATGCTCTGTGAAACAAAATGTCTCACCTGTATCATGGATGACCTTGTGGGAGCAGTGGAGGGGCTTAAGATTAAAGAAGAAGACAGACACGCTGTCCTTATAGAATCGCTCCGGTACCTTTCACAGAATTTTTCTAACAGGTATGTCCCTTCAAAGTTTATCACGGATGTCCATAGAATTTTGAAAAAGATAACTGGCTTAGATGTGCCCTTTGCGGAACTGAGAATGAACTGCAACAGGATTGGCTTGAAGATTGCTGATAGGGTTGAAAAATCATTAAAGATAATAAAATCAGAGGAGAGGAAATTTGAAAAAATTCTGAGATGGTGCGTTGCAGGGAACCATCTTGATTTCAGGACAGCAGGAAAGGGTTATGGATTCAGCATCAACAAAATAATATCTGAACTTAAAAGAATTGCAGAGGGAAAATTTCAAATAAATGAGAGCAAAAGGACATTTAAAACAATTATGGCATCTAAATCTAAAAAAATATTATACATTCACGACAATGTTGGAGAAATTGCCATTGATAAACTTCTCATTAAATTTCTCAAGGAGCATAATAAAACAGTAATATCAGCCCTTCGCGGGGGACCAATCACAAGTGATGCTACAATAAGTGATGGAATATCAGTAGGGCTTGACAGGATTGCAGACAGGATCATTCTGACCGGACCTGACACACTGGGGATATCCTGGGAAGAAATGTCTGATGAATTGAGAAATGAGTTGAAAAACGCAGACATTATAATATCAAAGGGGCAGGCGAACTTCTATGTCCTTTCAGAACACCTCAATGAACTGCCTCCGGTCCTTTTTCTGCTCACAACAAAGTGTGATTATGTCTCTCAAAGTTTTGGGTTTTCAGGGAAAGGCAGTGTGATAAAATTACATTCAAAGAAGGATTAATCTAAGAAACATCCATTTATCTTTAGATGACCTTGCCTTGATTTCCATCATTTTTAACCACAGGGCTGGAATTAAATTCCAGGGATTGTAGCCGAAGGACATGAGTGTTATATGGTCAGTGGTAATTTCAAGGTCCGGCACACTCTCAAGATTCTTTATGGTATGTGCCTCATGGCGCTCCCTGTAGAGTTTGATTAAAAAGGGGTCAGAAGGGATGTCTGTTAAATTTATAACTGCTGACTTTGACTCAAAGTTATTAAGCCATCTCTGCAGTTTTTTATTCCGTTTCCTCTCTCTATAAATCCTCTCCAGTCGCTCCTTAAGAAAATGCTCAAGCACATCCTCCCAGAAGCTTTCCCCCTGATTTAATTTCCAGTAGTCCTCCTCTTTCTCAATCCTGAAATCATCTGCCATAAAGTGCTTTTTTCACTTCATCAAGTCCAAGTGCTTCAAGACGCTCTTTATCAGGCAGTCCTTTCTCATAATCCCATCCAAACTCTTTGAAGAACTCAACCAGCATTGTGTGCATATCAAGGGTCACACCAGCAAGAGGTCCCTTTTCCAGCGGCGGGTTACCCTGCGCCCGTGGATGCATCAGGAGTTGCTTTGGATGAATGCCTTCCCTTACATTGAACGCCTGTCTGATGGTCCAGATGCGCTCCCCTGTGACAAGGTAATCATCGTTGGAATAGTTCCAGCCCGTGGCTGCGTTAACCCATTCAAAGGCAGGAATGTTCCCTCCTATCTGGAGACCGAATATGCAGAAACCACATCCGTTGCCAGCATTGTAATACTTTGTAACAATTGATGTAATCTTGCCCTTCCCTTCGGGTTCGTATTTCTTTGACTTTGCGTAAAACATGGGAATACTCTTCGCAGATGAGAACTTCTGATGAATGTTCCCGAGTTCTGCATAGGTAATGGATGTAACTGTATGCCTTCCTGGCGTTGGTTCGCTTGAATAGCCAATTCCAAAGCCAGGATCAAATCTCGGGTCATGCATGGGTATCTCCTGACCCCCTGCATGTATTGCGAATTTCTCAGCGCCCTTCCCAAGACGCTCCGCTGCCTTTTTTACCCCATCTGCAAGAATATCACCTATTCCATCTCTATGGATAATTTTCTCTGTCAATTTCAGCACCGCCTCTCCATTTCCCCAGGTAAGTTTTATTCCGCCTGTATCCTTATCTGTAATTATTCCATTCTCATAGCACTCCATTGCAAAGGCAATAACACTTCCTGTAGAGATGGAATCAATACCTGCGCGATTAACCATATCATTCACCTTTGCAAGAATATGAATATCATCCGTAAGTGTAAGAGTCCCAAAGGAAGTAAGGGTTTCATACTCTGGCTTGTGGCTTTCTTCAATTGGATAGGGTCCGTCCTTCACCTTATAGATGCCGCCGCAACCGAGGGGACAGGCATAGCAGGCATAACGCTTCACCTGATACTTGATGACCGCCTCATCACTGATTCGTGATGATTTCTCTGAGATTGGAAAATCAAAATACCCTGAGCCCTTCCAGTTCTTTACCGGCGCATCACCGGTTTCAGCTGACATTGCGGTAATTCCTGAGGTGCCATATCTCTTGAGAATGTTTCTCCATGCAATAGGATCCATTCTCATCTGAACAGGAAATGCCCGCAAGGCTTTACCAATTATCTTGAGGGCTTTCCCAAGAAGTGCTGATTTTGCAAGAAACTCTGCCTTCTGAAAACTATTGAGAAATTTCTTATTTAATTTAAGCATCTCTTCGCGATTGTGCACAGGAATGGACTTATTCCCTTTGATTGCAATTGCCTTCAACTTCTTTGAGCCCATCACTGCCCCCAGCCCTGACCTGCCTGCAAGCCGCCCTCTGTCTGTCACAATGCCTGAGATGAGCGAGAGATTCTCACCTGCCTGACCAATGCAGGCAACCTGAAGGCGTGGCTCACCGGCCTCCTTTCGTATAATCTCTTCCGTCTCAACGGCATCCTTCCCCCATATATGAGAGGCATCCTTAAATTCAATCCTGTTGTCCTTGATTAACAGATAAACGGGCTTGGGAGATTTTCCTGTGATAAATATCCCATCGTAGCCGGCCTTTTTAATCTCCGGTGCGAAATAACCTCCGGAATTAGAATCACCCCATCCACCTGTGAGCGGGGACTTACCAACAACCATATACCTTCCTACAAATAGGGCACCCGTTCCTGTGAGTAAGCCCGATACAAAGCCAAGTATTGCCTCTTCTGAAAAGGGATCTATCTTTGCCCTCTGCCTGTCAAAGATTATCTTGGCGCCAAGTCCGTATCCTGCGAGAAATTTTCTATAAATATCCTCTGGTATCTCCTCTTCGCGAACCTTCTGTGAACTTAAATCCACCCACAAGATTTTACCCATATATCCGCCTGGCATAATTTCCTCCTTCAATGTATTTTTGTATTTTTATTTATTCTACAATTATTAGTATAAATTTACAAATAAAAATTGATTGTAATAAGGAGGAATTCTGCTGCTTTCCGAAATACATTTTACTACATCAGGTCTTTAAATTGTGGTATAGTTAAATCAGGAGTTCATTATGGCTAAATTAACAGAAGAAAGAGTCATTGAAGAATTAAAAAAGGTTCAGGATCCGGAATTAAAGAGGGATATTGTGTCGCTCGGGATGGTTAAGGAAATTACCATAAATGATAATAATGTCTTTGTTAACATAGAACTTACGACTCCCGCATGTCCGCTGAGAAATGAGATTGAGTCATCAGTACGAAGAGCAATCAGCAATATAGAGGGAGTAAATAAAATTGAAATAAAAATTACTTCAAATGTCAGAAGATTAACCAATCCATTTCAGGAGCAGAAACCAATTGAAGGGGTTAAAAATATTATTGCTGTTGCAAGCGGTAAAGGCGGCGTAGGAAAATCCACTGTTTCCGCAAATCTCGCAGTTGCACTTCAGATAAACGGAGCAAGAATTGGTCTCCTTGATGCAGATATCTATGGACCCAGTGTCCCTATAATGTTTGGTATAAATGAAAAACCAAAGGCCACAGCAGACGGAAGAATCATTCCCCTTGAAAAGTATGGGCTGAAACTCATGTCCATCGGGTTCCTCCTTGAGGGGGACAATCCTGTTATATGGCGAGGTCCCCTCGTAGCACAACTGACCCAGCAATTCTTGAGAAATGTGGAATGGGGAGAACTTGATTATCTTGTTATTGATTTACCGCCAGGAACTGGCGATGCCCAGCTCACCCTTGTCCAGACAATTCCGCTTTCGGGCGCAGTAATTGTCACAACGCCGCAGGACATCGCCCTGATAGATGCCAGCCGCGGTCTTCAGATGTTCAATAAGGTAAATGTGCCGGTCCTTGGCATTGTGGAGAATATGAGTTACTTCTTATGTCCTAATTGTGGACACAGGACAGAAATATTCAGCCATGGCGGTGGTGAAAAGACCGCAAGACGACTGAATGTCCCCTTCCTGGGTGAAATTCCCATTGATGCGAATATACGGGAGACATCAGATGCAGGTAAACCAATCGTGATCGCCAATCCCTCCTCACCCCAGAGCAGGGCTTTCATAGAAATATCCCGGCGAATCGCCGCGGAAATCAGCATGAGAGCAATCACTACCTCTCAATAATCTCGTACAACTCAATATGATATTCTGGATTTCTCGAAATAACTGTCTTGATATTGTACTTTTTCTCAATATCCTCAAGATATTGCCTCTCCTCCTCCAGAATCAAATCTGCCACTGATGGATGGACAATTATCTCAAAGACCCTTTTGTGATCGCCTTTTGCTTTCAGAATACGACCTGCCCTATCCTCAATGTTTCTGAAAATTTCGTAAGCAATTGTAACCCTGCTCTTTAAAAATCCCTTCCCCTCACAATAAAAGCATGGTTCAGATAACAACTTTACCATTGACCTAGAGCTCCTTTTTCTTGTCAGTTCAACAAGACCAATCTCTGACATTCCCAGAACAGTAGCAGGCACTCTGTCTTTACTCAATGCTTCAACAAGTGAATCAACAACCCTGCGCTTATTTTTCTCATTTTCCATATCAATGAAGTCAATCACAACTATTCCTCCAATGTTGCGCAGTCGCAGTTGATAGGCGATCTCCCTCACGGATTCCATATTTGTCTTAAAAATTGTATCTTCAAAACTGTATTTTCCCACATATTTGCCTGTATTAACATCAATAGATGTGAGGGCCTCCATTTCGTCTATCTGAATGAATCCGCCAGATTTCAGCCATACTACCTTTCTGAAAATCTCATCAAAAACCTGCTCAATTCCATAATACTGAAAAATGGGGGTCCTTTCGCTATAATAGGAAATGTCCTTCTCTCTCCCCGGCATAAATTTTGATACGAATGATTTAATCTCATAAAATTCTTTCTCAGAGTCTATAACAACTTCCATCACATCCTCAGCCATCTGATCCCGTATTACCTTGAGATAAAGGGGCAATTCTCTATGAATTGTGGAAATACCCTTTGAGGAATTGAATTTATCAATAATATCTTCCCATAATTTCATAAGGAACTTCATATCGTTCATAAGCTCTATTTGGGTAGCATTCACACTCGCTGTCCTGGCAATAAAGCCATAGTCCGCCACTCTGATGTCATCAATCAATCTTCTGAGCCGCAACCTTAACTGGGGATTTTCTATCTTTCTGGAAACACCTATATGCTCATTAAAAGGCATCATTACAAGATACTTTCCCGGCAGGGTAATCCACGATGTAACCCTGGGACCCTTCGTGCCCATACCTGGACGCACAATCTGCACCATTATCTCCTGACCCTCTTTCAGAATATCCTCAATATAAAGGCGACCCTTTTTCTTCCTCTGCTTTGCATTTCGTTCAAGTTCAAATGGAATCTCATCTGGAAACATATCGCAATACTCATCCCATTGCATTGCGTCCGATACATACAGAAAGGCAGTTCTCTCAAGCCCGATGTCAACAAAGGCGGACTGCATTCCAGGAAGAACTCTGACGACCTTTCCTTTATAAATATTTCCCACATTACTGCGCTCCTTTTCCCTCTCAACAAATATGTCTATCACAGTCCCATCATCTATTACAGCGACCCTTGTCTCATAACTTCTATGATTTATCAGTATCGTCTTCAATTGTTTACCTCCATATTCTTTAATTCGTATTTTATTTTCTTAATTTCTCTCCCTGGAATCCTGTATGGTTGTGTTCCCAAGCCAGTCAACCCTCCGTTCAGGAATATAATCCTCCTTAAGAGCCACTTCGCTGCTTCAATGTATCCTGCATCCTTATAACTCTCTGCCAGCATGTACATACATAGAAAGGAAAAGGGTTGTTTTAAAAAGGCATTCTCTAATACATCAATAGCATCATATATCCTCCCCTGTCGTCTTAACAGTATACCAGTTGCAAGATCTGCCATAAAGGACTCGGAGAGGTCTCTGGACTTATTAAGCTCATTTAATAAATGCCCTGCGCTTTCCGGTGGAATCGTCATTGACTCATAAATTATATCAGAAGGATCCCCGAGTTCAATCGTCGGGAGAGCCGGCGGTACCATATCATTTCTCAAGAGTATCATGGCGCTATCATCCCAGTAAACCATCTTCCATTTCTCCGGATTGAATATTCCCCTTTTGATATATCCGCGGTCTGACTCAACAATAATAACACCTATATTATACTCCTCTGCAAATTTTTCAAATCTCTCCCCATTTTTCGTCGCTTCTACATACTCTCCAAGAAATTCCCGAGCAATACCGCTTGAGAGGCCATCAATAAAGATCCTTCTTTCCGGATAAAGCTCAAAAGCCAGGGCCCCGCCAAAATTAAAAGAATTAAAAATGTTCCCTTTTACATCTATCTTTTTAAAATAATTAATTGCCTTTGAAGGATAGTTCTTTGGATCTATACCGTGTCCGATATTGGAATAATAATCGCCTAACTTAAAATCAAATAAAAATATAATTGTTAAAATCAATGGAATGACTTCAATCAATGGATGTGTCTTAAATTTTTCAATAAATTTGAAATGTTTCAAAAATTCATGGAGCCCTGCGATAGCGCATGGGGCAGTAACTATCAGGAATTCGTAGGCATTTCTTATTGCCCAGAAGCCAGCCGGTGCGAAAATACACAGGACAAGCCAGTCCCTGATCTTATTCTTTCGCCAGTTTAAAAGGGTAAGAAGGATGGATACAATTACCATTGCTGTCAAAAATGTGTAGTGGGACTCAATAAGGGAACGCCATTCAAGAACATCTGCAGTGGATTTCAGTTTCACAAGTCCTGTGGAAAATCTGTATCCAGCAAAGGGAACTGGAGTAATTGCACTGCCTCCTGTAGCACTCAAAAGATTTAAAAGGGGTTTAAAATTCTTTTTTATTATACCATCAGCAGCAGAACAGGTAAGGAGAATTATTCCATATATAAAACCAGCATGGAGATTTGCCCAGAGTAGAAAGAGTAAGAAAAGCAAAAAGTATCGCTTCTTAGATGAATCTATTGATGTAAGATAAACTATAATTGATAGAAACAAAAGGGAAAATATATGGGGTCTAAGAACAAATCTCTCCTTTGATGCATAACTTATAGTCAATAATAGAATAACTCCCAATAATTTAGACACAGCCGGCAATCTCACGGTGAGAAGGAGTACAGTATAAGTTATACCTACAAGGGCTGCATTAAATATTATTAATCCCGGAATACCTGTGCCTCTGTAAATGAAATAATAAATAATCTGCGATAGCCAGGCACTGTTATTATATTGATTATTGGTATATGTATATACAAATGGGTCGCGGTCAGGGATAGTCCCATTCTGGATAGCGTATTCGCCAAGTTTGATATGTATGAATGCATCGGGATCCTTTACCTTGATATTCCCGAGAATAAAAGAAAAAGCAAAGATCAGCGAAAGATAAAAAATATTGCTAACTTTTTCTGAGTGCCTTTCTACCAATGTCCTTCCTGAAATAAACCCCTTCCCAGGTCAACATATTTACTGCCTTATAGGTGATATCAATTGCTGAACTTATGTCATTCCCCACGCCTGTGACACCAAGGACTCTTCCTCCAGCGGTAACAATCTTGCCATCCTTTAACGCTGTTCCTGCATGAAAGACGACCACATCTTTCAATTCTTTTACCCTATCCAGTCCCTTAATCTCAAACCCCTTCCTGTATTCGCCCGGATAACCTTCGGAAGCCATCACAACGCAAATGGCTGGTTTATCATCACATTCAATCGCTCTTCTGGCAAGATTACCTTCAAGAGCAGAAAGCATAATATCAACAATATCGGATTTCATTCTCATCATGATTGGCTGAGTCTCTGGGTCTCCAAATCTGCAATTGAATTCAAGAACATAGGGATTCTCCTTTCTGATCATTAATCCCGCATAGAGTGCACCTCTGTATCTTATTCCCTCTTTCGCAAGGGCATTTAAAACTGGCTTTATTATTCTATTTATCACTTTTTTCTCGAGGGTATCATTAAAAGAAGGAACCGGTGAATAGGCGCCCATTCCTCCTGTATTTGGTCCTTTATCATTATCATAAAGGCGCTTGTGGTCCTGGGATGATGGCAGGAGGAGGAAGTCTTCACCATCTGTTATACAAATTATGCTCAGTTCCTCACCCTCCAGGTACTCTTCAATAACAATGTTTTCTCCTGCCGCACCGAAAATTTTTTTCACCATTATATCCTCAATTGCCTTTCTCGCTGAGTTCATGGACTTTGCAATAATCACACCTTTGCCCCCCGCAAGCCCGTCTGCCTTAATTACAACAGGCGCCCCTTTCTCAAGAACATAATCAAGTGCTTCATCTCTGTTATTAAATCTTCTATATTCAGCAGTAGGAATTCCATATCGGCGCATTAAATCCTTTGCAAAGACCTTACTTCCCTCTATCCTCGCTCCATCCTTTGTAGGGCCGAAAATCTTCAGCCCCTGTTTCATAAATTCATCAACTATACCTAAAGTCAATGGCAGTTCAGGACCAACAACAGTAAGGTCTATTTTATTTTCAGAGGCAAAGGCAAGTAAACCCGGGATGTCATCTGCTCTGATATTTACGCATTCTGCCTGTTCCGCAATACCTGCATTCCCTGGCGCACAGTAGACCTTCTTCACAAGGGGACTCTGTGATATCTTCCACACCAGAGCATGCTCCCGCCCACCCGAACCAATTACAAGAACCTTCATAATTCACTTCTCCATTATTACCCTCAATGTTTGAAATGCCTCACGCCGGTAAATAACATAGCAATTTGATGCTCATTGGCTGCCTTGATCACCTCGTCATCCCTTACTGAGCCACCGGGCTGGACAACTGCTGTTGCACCAGCCTTCGCTATTGCATCAATGCCATCCCTGAATGGGAAAAAGGCATCTGATGCAACCACTGAACCCTTCAGGGGATGCTGTGCCTTCATGATGGCAAGCCTTACAGAATCTACCCTGCTCATCTGTCCTGCACCTATACCAAGAGCCATATCCTCCCTGGCAAAAACAATTGCATTTGACTTCACATGTTTTACCACTTTCCATGCAAAATCAAGGGCTCTCATCTCGGACTCAGTTGGTTTCCTTTCTGTAACAATCCTGGCATTCCTGACCTCCCCTCTGCATGTATCATCGTAGGACTGAATGACTATACCTCCATCAATACCTCTTATGCTATAACCCGATGCATAGGAAGGAGGAGGCAATTGTATCAACCTGAGATTTTTCTTCTTCCCGAATATCTCAAGCGCTTCCTTTGAAAACTCCGGGGATACAATAACTTCAACAAAGAGTTTTGCCATCTCCTCCGCAGAGGCACCATCTATTATTCTGTTTGTAGCAATTATGCCCCCGAAAGCAGAAACGGGATCAACTGACAGGGCTTTTTTATATGCCTCCAGTATATTCTCTCCCGTAGCCACGCCACAGGGATTGGTATGCTTGATGATTGCAACTGCTGGCTCATCAAATTCAAAGACAAGAGCCCTTGCTGATTCAGCATCAACTATATTGTTATATGAAATCTCTTTTCCCTGCAATGGTGATACAGAAGCAAGTGAGGGCCTGTTTTCATCCATGTACACATAAAGTGCAGCACTTTGATGCGGGTTTTCGCCATATCTTAAATCCTTAACTTTTTGTAGAGACAAAATCAATTTATCCTGGAAGCCCCTCTTATTGAGGTAGTTCAAAAAATATGAATTAATCATACTATCGTATGATGCAGTTCTCTCAAAAACCTTCTGGGCAAGGTAAATTCGCGTTTCATTGCTCAACTGACCTTTCCCTGTCTTCATTTCATTAAGAATCCTGTCATAATCATCGGGATCCACCACCACTGCAACATCATTATAATTCTTAGCTGCTGCCCGGAGCATCGCGGGACCTCCAATGTCAATGTTCTCAATTATATCCGCATGAGGTGCCCCCTTTTTTAACACATCCTCAAAGGGATAAAGGTTCACCACAACCATATCAATAAGACCTATATTATGCTCCTTCAATGTCTTCATGTGCTCCTCGTTTTCACGAATGGCAAGAATTCCAGCATGAACTACGGGATGGAGGGTCTTCACTCTTCCATCCAGGATTTCGGGAAAGCCGGTAATTTCAGAAATATCCTTCACCTTTACACCGGCATTTCTCAGGATCCTTGCGGTACCGCCCGTTGAAATCAATTCAACATTGAGTGATTCAAGACCCTTTGCAAAATCCACTATCCCCCTTTTGTCATAGACACTTATGATTGCCCGCTTTATTGACTTCATTTCTCCTCCTCTAAAAAGTTCATATGTTTTATAAATTCTTTCTCAAATATCTCCTCTTTTGATAATTCAAAATACCTGGTCCTGTCAAGTATTTCTTTTAACTCATCTTCCCCATTATTCTGGAGAATAAATTTTTTTGCCCCACCCAGGGCAGTATCACCTGCATGGATAAGTTTATTTCTTAATCCTGCGGGGAGCATCCCTATCCTGAAGATTGCCTCTTCATCAAGAGCCACACCGAAAGCACCTGCCATGTAAACATTTTTTATCTTTTCATCCCTGATTCCTGTTTTCTTAAGTAAAACTTCAATCCCTGCTCTTATTGCTGATTTAGCAAGTTGCAACTGCCTTATATCATTCTGTGTAATATACAGGGATAATTTTGTATCTCTGTGGATGATAAACCTGTTGCCTCTATCTCCTGGATAGACTCTAAGAGAAAGATTGCCCGGGATTTCATCTCTATCTCTGATGCGGCCTGTTCGGTCAATCACCCCCCATTTTAAAAGCTCTGAAACAAGGGAGATTAATCCGGAGCCACAAATTCCCTTTGGCTTACCCCCGCCCTTCACTCTACACCTCATTGCGAAGTCATGTATTTCAACGGATTCTATGGCCCCCTCTTCTGCACGCATCCCGAATGTTATCTCACCTCCCTCAAAGGCAGGACCAGCCGGTGAAGATGTTGCATAAAGAGTCCCATCTACCGCAAGCACCATTTCAACATTCGTGCCAATATCAATTAATATTGATGGCTCAGTCATAGAAATCATATCAAGATAATAGATGCCAGCAACTGTATCTCCACCAACATTTGCCCCGATCATGGGGAAAACGAACACATTTGCATTTTTAAAATCCCGGAATCCGGATTCCTGAGCGCTCATTACTTTTGGTATTCGCTCCTGAAGCTTAAACGGAGCAACAGTGAGTGGAACTGGAGAATATCCGAGGAAAATATGCTCCATAATAGAATTGCCTGAAACTGAGATCTTTATTATATCTTCCTCTAAAACCCTGCATTCCTGTAATAACTTCCTGAATGCGAATCTCATTGTTTCAAGGACAACCCTTCTTAAAACATTTAATGCATTCTCATCTTCCATAATAAGCGTTGCCCTTGTGATTACATCTGCACCATAGGCGGTCTGAGGATTAAGAACTGATAGGGAGCCAATTTCAATGCCCTCACCAATATTTACAAGGGAAATAGCTATTGTTGTTGTGCCCAGATCCACAGAGAATCCATATTTTCCTCTTATCCTTTCAGGGAGAGCTTTTAGATTCACCTCTCTTTTATTAAGCGGAACATCAATTGTCATATCGCTTCTAAAATCCCTTGGTCTGCATGCAAGACGATATCCTTCCTTAAGTAATTCTACAGGAATTAAATCACGGTCAGCATCAAGAATTTCTGTCTCTCCGCTAATAATTTTTACAATACATCCACCGCACAAGCCATGACCTCCACAGGGCGTTTCAATGGCAATTCCCTGAGACCTGAGCGCCTCTGCTATTGAACTTCCTGAATATACTGATAGTTTTCTGCTATGGGAGGGCACATGAATAATAACATACTCTCTCGTATGCTTTGGATTCATCTTTCAGAATTACCTGGATGCAGCGCCAACATAGGCAGCAGAACCTGCAATACCGAGAATTGACTTTAAGTCCTCATCCTTGAAGGATATTCCTCCCCCGAGGAAATATGTTGGTCCGAATTTATAATTTATAAAATCATTGAGCCCACCTGCGATGAAAAAGTATCTCAAAAAATTCATAGAGAGCCATACCTTCAGATAGGGATTGGACTCCTTTGAAAAATCAAAGGCCTCCAGAGAGACCCTCCCCAGTTCATGGGGAAAATGAAAATCTACTCCAACTCCACCGGTGGACTCAATTATGCCCCCGCGAAAGGTAACAAAGGAGATCCGTTTTGCAATCTCTGCATTAAATTTAAGTTTATCTTCAATTATTTCCTGGTGAATTCTCTCCTCAACCCCATCCGTCGTGATTATGTCTCTACTTGTAATAACTCTCTCCGGGTCGCTCACAATTCCCAGGAGATAGTATTTATCCGGACGTGGATGAAGACGTAAATTGAGGTAACTTTTGAGTCCGATTCCTTCTAATTTACCGAGGGTACCATTCTCATAACGCTTGCCAGCCTCATATTCGCCCCTGTAGTCAATGTAAAACTCAAGTTTTCTTGCTGTGGTAATATATTCCTGAATCCCGGTTATAGCATCATTTAAACGATTCACTGTCTCCTCATCGTTGACAAGTTTACCTATAGTCCCCTTGCCCTCCTCAATCCTTGCCACTATGTTTGAGATCCCTTCCATTGACCTGTCAAGTTTTTCCATTACACTGTCAATTCTGAAAATTGTATCATCAATTGTATCACGGTTTGAGACCACAGACTCACGAATGCCCTCCATACTCAGACGGATGTCCCTCATGATTGAAGGCATTTCCTTACTCAAACTCTCTGTAACAGAGAGGAGATTCTCAATGGCTATATCAATCTTTTTATCATTCCTCTCTAACATAGCGAGGAGGCGGTCTGATATGCTCTTTAAATTATCTGCTACAAGACCCAGGTCAGTGATCAATTCCTCATAATCCGGAGGTGACTCTGTCCTTAAAATTTCTTCCCCGGATTGTAAATAAGGACCCCCGGGCGTTCCCGGCTTAATCTCAATAAATTTTTCTCCAAGTAAACCCTTCTGCCTGATAATTGCTACTGCATCCTGCTCTATTTTATACTGGGGGAAAATTTTAAATGTGAGCCGTGCCATACCATGAGAAAGTTGAATATCTCCCACCTCTCCCACCTTAATCCCTGCTATGTAGACGGATGTCTCTTTATTAACGCCAAGGGCTGTCCTGAAAGTGGCATAGAGTGGATAGCCTGCAACCTTCCCCCATCGTTCCAGTTGAAATGTCATCCATAAGAGGATAATGATGGCAAGAACTACAAATATCCCAACCCTGGCATTTGTGCCAAATTTACCTTCAGCCATAATAATTCACCATTATGCCCTTCTCTCAAGGAACTGCCTCACGATAGGATTTCGCGATTTTTTAAATTCATCCGGCGTTCCTTCCTCAATTATCTTACCACTATACATCATTGCAATCTTATGTGCAATCTTAAAAGTTCCTGGAATGTCATGGCTGATGACAATATTTGTAATGTTAAATCTTCTGTTAAACTCAATAATTAAGTTATCTATCTGATCGCTTGTAATTGGATCCAGTCCGGTCGTTGGCTCATCAAATATGAGGATCTCTGGCTCCATCACTATTGCGCGAGCCATTGCTGCGCGCTTTTTCATTCCTCCGCTCAATTCTGAAGGATATTTTTTCTCAGCCCCGCTCAAGCCAACGAGAAATAAACTCTCCCTGACCTTTGTACTGATTTCACTTTGTGGAACCTTCTTGTGCTCGTACAGGGGAAAGGCGACATTTTCCTCAATTGTCATAGAGTCAAAGAGCGCCCCGCCCTGAAAGAGAACACCCATGTTTTTGAGAATATTATTCATCCTTTTTGCATCAAGTTTTGTGATATCTTCACCATTAATAAATATAGAGCCAGAATCTGGAAGAAGCAACCTTAATATATGTTTAATCAGAACGCTCTTCCCACACCCACTCGGACCAAGAATAACCGTTGTCTTACCCTTCTCTATCTCAAGATTTATCCCCCTCAAAACTTCCTGGCCATTAAAGGACTTATATAAATTGACTATCTTTATCATAAATTATATCAAAACATCAAAGCAGTGAGGAAATAATCGCTCACAAGCACTGAGACCGAGGCAATAACAACGGATTGTGTGGCTGCCCTGCCCACTCCCTCTGCACCTCCGGATGTGTAAAAACCCTTATAGCATGAGACCACCGCGATAATGGCGCCGAAGCACATCGCCTTCACAAGCCCCATATAGAGGTCATCAAAATCAACAAGATAAATCACACGGTCCACAAACTCCTCAGGATTAAGGCCCAGAAGATAAACACCCAGTAAATATGCCCCGATTATGCCCAAAAAGTTAAAGAGCCCAACGAGGAGGGGCAACATTAAAACAGCAGCAACAAGACGCGGAACAACAAGATACTGGAGGGGATTAATTGCCATTGCATATAATGCATCAATCTGCTCTGTCACCCTCATTGTGCCAAGTTCCGCTGCCATGGCTGAGCCAGCCCTGCCAGTGACCATCAGCGCAGTGAGAACAGGGCCAAGTTCACGGGTAAGGGATAGAGCAACTGAGGGTCCTATAAGGTTTTCTGCGCCGAAGAGTTTAAAGGCATGGGAACTCTGGAGGGCAAAGACCATACCTGTGAATAGGCCGGTTAAGGAGATAATAAATGTTGACTGGGCTCCAATAAATTCCATTTGCTTCAAAAGAACAGAAAGGCGATAGGGTGGGATAAAAGCGAGATAAATCGTCTTCAAAAACATAATAAAAATACCACCAAACTCAGAAAGGACCGCACCAACCTTCTCTCCTATATATTCAAAAAAATAGATAAATTTTGAATTCACATTATACTCTCTCAATAAATGTACCTCCTTGGAACCCTTGAACTAATACTGCAGAGCACCTCGTAAGTAATTGTACCAATTTTCTCAGCAATTTCAAGTGCGCTGATGGAATCCCTGCCCTGCCCTCCGATTATCACCACCTCATCCCCTACCTTAACTCCATCAATCTCTGTAACATCAATCATTGTAAGATCCATGCAAACTCTTCCAATAACCGGCGCTCTTTTTCCCTTTACGAGCACCTCGCCTTTATTGCTGAGGAGCCTGTTCATACCATCGGCATAACCAATGGATATTGTAGCAACCAATGACTCTCTTTGTGTGTAAAATGTCCTTCCATAACTTATAGAATAACCTGGTGGCACCCGCTTCAAATAGATAATCTCTGTCTTTAATTCCATAACCGGTTTAAGCGACTCCTTACACCCCTCAAAGGGAGGATAGCCATAGAGTGCAATACCAGGCCTGACAAGATTAAATCTCGCCTGAGGGAGAAGAAATATTCCTGCACTGTTTGCTATGTGAATCCATTTAAAGATAAAACCATTTTTGATCCCACCTGCAAGGACATTCTTAAAAATTCTGAGCTGTTCCCTTGCAAATTCCTTATCACCGCCGGCGAGATCTGAAAAGTGTGATGCAATACCCGTAACTTTTACATTTTTTATTTTCTTTAATCTTTTAAAGAAAACATCGGCCTCCCAGGGCAGAAAGCCAAGCCGACCCATTCCTGTGTCTATTTTCAGATGTACCTCTGATAATTTATTCATCTTCCCTGCAACGGAGGAAAATCGCTCTGCGGTGTCAATATCAGAAATAAGCGGAATAAATCCGAAATTTATTATCTCCCTTTCCTGCCCCTTCGTAACCCCGCTCAGGATATAGATATTATCCTTTATTCCTTTCTCTCTTAATCTGATTGCCTCTTCCACCAGTGCAACGCCGAAGTGCTTAACACCCTCTTTTTTTAATGCCTTGACCACTGCAATATCCCCATGACCGTAGGCGTTCGCCTTTACAACAGCCATAATCTCAGCGTCGCCCGCAGCATCCTTGATAATTCTGTAGTTGTGACGCAGGACATTTAGGTTGACAATTGCCTCCGTGGGCCTCCCTACAAATTTCATTTAATTAAAATAACAGGGAAATAGCAGGGAGTCAAGGGAAGCGAGAAAGATTGATTTATAATTTAGTTTAAGAAAATGATTGACGTTATTTTATTAATTTATTATAATTTAGTTTAAGAAAATGAATATTCTGAAATTATATTTTTTGTCTTTAATTATGCCATTCCTGTTAATCTACTGCGGTCACGGAGCAAATTACTCATCTCTTAAGAGCGGCGAAGGCGATAAAATATTACCCAATCAGTGTGAAGAATGTGGTCCCTCAAAGGGAGGAACAGCGGTAATTCCGAATATATCTCTTATTACCGGGAAAGTACTGAAATACGGGAAAGAAAATGTGAGTTACATAAATATAATCACTGTATCAATTGACTCCGTTATTGATTACGGTAATAAACCAAATTTTTTAAGAGGAAAAGAGGGTCAAGAAATAATCTTCTATTCAAAAGAGGATTTATCTCAGGAAATAGTGAATAAAAAAATATCCGGAGAAGCATCCTTCAGGGGGGATGAAGGAGGCGGTAAATGGTGGCTGAGTAATATAAAAATTATACAATGAAGGAAACTTTATGAAACCAAAATTTTTGAGTTTTATTCTTCTTTCTTTACTAATCATTTTCAGTCCATCTTTTGCTATGCCTGTGTTAAAAAGGGAGGTGAGGCTTCAACAATCAGATGGAGGGACATTTCTTGCAATACCTTATGGAGACGAATGGAACAATGGATACGAAACACCTGATGGATATACGATTATTTACGATAATCTGACAAATAACTGGGTATATGCTGAAAGCTCCCCTGAAGGGACTTTGATTCCATCAAAACAGATAGTGGGCAAACATAAGCCAGGAGTTAAGAAGCATCTTCGCGCTAAACCTTCTTTATCTCTGAGGGCTCCCGATATATTACAGAAGACCACTTCTGCTGCCGGACCACCTGTCCCTGCCACTGGGAATCACAGTGTGCTTGTAATACTCACGCAATTTTCAGACAGGAATTTAATCACCACAGAGGCAGAATGGAATTTAAAATTCTTTGGTGGAACGTTTTCAACAGTAAATCACTATTATAATGAGGTCTCTTATGGTGGTTTGAAAATAGTCCCTGCCCGGGAGAGCTGTGGAACAGTAAACGACGGCATAGCAATTGTAACCCTTCTCTATACACATCCCGATACCGGAGGTTCTATTGACGATACCAATCGCAAGTTAACAAAGGATGCACTTGTTGCAGTTGACAATTGTGTTAATTTTGCCTCCTTTGATGTAAATTCTGATGGATATATATCCACAAATGAACTTCATATAATAATAATTGTTGCCGGGTATGAGACATCTTACGGAGGAGTGGGGACAGCATGTCAGCCCAATGTATGGGGCCACAGATGGTCGCTTGGCTGGGGAGGTATTACAGCTCCAGTTCTTGATGGTAAAATTATTGGTGATTACTCAGGAAAAGGAGGATATACCCAGTTTGGCGAATGGCATTGTGCAACCTGGGATAATCCGGGACATATAGCAACCATCGGAATTATCGTGCACGAACTGGGACACGATTTATGGCTTCCGGATGAATACGACACAGATGGAAGTTCCAGTGGAATTGGCGATTGGGGTGTAATGGGGTCCGGTGCGTGGAATTACTGTGGCAGTCCTGTATCTGGAAACTGCCCTTCTCACCCAACTGTCTGGGATAAATGGTATCTTGGCTGGTTAACCCCGACGCAGATTACATTCTTACAATCAGTTAATATTCTGGATATAACCACAAATCAAAGTGCTTTTTATATAGGCAGTAATCCTGGTGGAGTGGACTGGTCCTTTGATTCTAATTCGGGGACAGGAGAGTATTTTATTATTGAGAACAGGCAGTTAAGTAGTTATAATGCTGGCCTTCCTGAAGGCGGATTACTGATCTGGCATATATGGGAGGGGGCACCATATAACAATACTGCCAATCAGAATGAAGCAGGAAGGCGACTTATTGATCTCAGGGAGGCAGATGGATTAAATCAACTTGATATGGGTGGTTTTAGCGACGCCGGAGACATTTTCCCTGGTTCCACAGGGAATACTAACTTTGACAATGGGACAAATCCCTCAAGTAAATTTTACTGTCCTTCAGGTAATGGATTCTGTGATCCCAGTTGTATAAGTATAAAAAATATAAGTCCATCTCAGGCAATAATGAGTGCAAATGTATCTGCACAAGATTGTCCTTCAGGAGGACTAGCAAACGATAGATGTTCCAATGCTACTATCGTCACCACTAATCCATATACAAATACTGTATCAACGGCAAATTCATCTACGGAATCATCAGACCCTGCAGTAACATGCGGTAATGGGTCAAAATCAAGGAGCATCTGGTATAGATATACACCCCCAGAGAATGGTCTTGTGACTGTAAATACCTCTGGGAGCAATTATAATACTATACTCTCTGTCTACACCGGAACATGTCTGTCCCTTACATCCCTTGCCTGTAACGATGATGCTGAAGGAAGTCAATCACAATTAATATTTAGCGTTACTTCAGGAACCACTTATTATTTTATGGTAACCTCATATAATGGGACAGAAGGAACACTGACATTCAATCTATCTTTCACACCAGCCCAGGAAGGATACCTTTCTGTGTCACCCCCAACTGGATTTGAGCCATCAGGGAACAGCGGGGGTCCCTTCAATCCTCCGAGCAAGACATATACTCTGACAAACATAGGAGACCTTCAACTTAACTGGGTTGCTGAAAAGAAAGCACCATGGTTAGACCTCTCATCAACAGGTGGAACACTGGGAGATGGAGAGAGTGTTCAGGTAACTATAACAATTAACAGCAGTGCAAATTCGCTTGCCCCGGGCAATTATACAGATACAATTACTTTTATAAATACAACAAACGGAGATGGTAATACAACAAGGCAAGTAGCACTTACAGTCAATGCTATCAATCCACAGAATAATCCGCCTTCAAAACCAGAACTTATAGAGCCACCGGATAAATCCACTGATGTTCCGACTACTGTCACCTTCCTATGGAGTAAATCAACAGATCCTGACGGTGACCCTGTTAGTTATGAACTTTTTGTATGCACGAATTCTGATCCAGAAAAATGCCCGCCGGTCAAGATATCTTTAAAAAAACATAAAATATATTATGCAGGAATTACATCAAGTTTTCCTATTTGGATAATACTATTAATAATCTCAATTCTTCCTGGATTGAAGAAGACAACAAGAGTGCGTCTACTTACTATCCTCATTCTCGCTGGATTATATGTTGCATCCTGCCGAAAATTGTCAGAAGACATGAATTACGAATACACCATGCCGGGCCTTACACCCTATACCACATATTACTGGAAGGTTATCGCACAAGACAGCAGAGGTGGTAGAACAGAGAGTGAAATCTGGAGCTTTACAACTGGAAGGGAATGACTTAAAATCTTCCGCTTACATAACCCAGGATTTTGGTGCCAATTAATTCGCCTCCGAATGTTTGATCCACATCAGGTCTCAGGTCGTTATCGGTGTCCCTGGACCATATGACGCCCGGAAACTCTCTATATCCCTTTTCCCCTGGAACCCTGTAATTCAAAATATTAAACCCGAAGAGCCCTGCCTCCACTGAATCCTTCAAGAATCTGTATCCAATTCTGGCATTAAGAATAGTATACGGGTAGACCTGAACAATGTGATTTGAGGGACTGAGAAGTATCCTGGTTGAATTCGGGTCAAGCATTTCTCGCTTATAGCAGGGTTTGAGTGTACCGAAGGAGGGGCAAACAGAGTGAAGTGCTAAAAATCCATTAAATCCGTAGAAATTACCCCATTTGATTCCTGCATTCAATTTATTGTTAGGATATGCATCGTTTGGATTAATGTGGAGTCCACCCTTCTCCTTTGCCTTATCCTTTGCTCCAAAATAAGCATAATTGGCAAATAGATTAATGCCTTTCATTAATACATAATCTAATGATATCTCTCCCCCGAAGGCATCGGCATCAGCTGCTACATTCTTGTATCGGGCCTCCACAGGATCAAACTGAATCTTATTTCTGAATTGATTATAGTAAAGGTCAAGATTGGCTTTGAGTCCGCTAACCGGTCTTGTAGCATAACCAAATTCAATTGAGGTAATCTCTTCATTTTTAAGGTCTGGATTAGCAATTAGAATCCCCTCAGGGTTTTCCGGAGATGGAACTCCAAAGGCATCCTCCAAAGATTTGACCCTCAAACCATACTCAAGAAAAGCAGGTTTTCTGAAGGCTCTGCCGATGGAGGTTCTAAATGTATGGCTCTCTACGGGAGAAAAGACAATGCTGGCCCGTGGGCTGTAACCAGGTTTTGTCACGGTATTGTAATCGTACCTGAAACCGGTTGTAAAAATCATCTGCGGCAATGGATATAATTCATTCTGTAAAAACAGGCCCACTCGTTGTTCCTGAAAGGGGGATTCAGGCAAAACATTTGCTTCAACAATATTTGTCCTGTAATTAGAGCCAAATATAAACCTCGTCCAATCAACGGGCGAAAAGTTGTACTGGACTTCCACATCTATCTGGTCTCCCTTCCCATGAATTTCTGGAATCAGTTTTTCAAAGGCAGGGGTAGATGGAATTCCGGGCAGGTCCAATTTTAAATCCTCAATTGTAAGTCCTCCCCAGTACCCCTGAATTCTGAGATCCTTCCAGGTAGTATTAAATCGTAAATAATTTATATAAGCAGCAGCGTAAATATCTCCAAGTGTAGAGAATATTTTCACGCTTCCCTTCACATAGCCACCATTGATAAGGGATCTTAAATTATCAAATGCTGTATACTGAAATGTTGTGTTTGCTCTTACTCCTTTTATCAGGTTCCTTCTCTCCTCCCAGGAATCAGCGCTCATATATTCGGCGTTAATCTTGTAACTCCAATCCTTAACAGAGGAAAATATGCCAGATGTTATTGTGGTAGAGTGATAGTTACCTGACTTTAAATCATAATAAAATTCCTGTTTTTCCTTCGGGTCCTTTGTAATAATATTTACAACCCCAGCAAAGGCATTAGCCCCGTATAATGCAGAGCCAGGGCCCCGGATGACCTCAATTCTTTTAATATCCTGAATTGTAACCGGCAATGCCAGCCAGAAGGGCTCTCCAAAGAGCTCAATGTTTACTTCCATTCCATCAATGAGGACAAGCAAAAGGTTGTTTGCCTCCGTTGTAAACCCGCGGGCACCTACCGTATAGAAGGATGCATTTATTATTTCCACATCCATACCAGGAACATACCTGAGTAACTCAGGGATGGACTCTGCGCCAATTGCCCTTATATCCTCTTCAGTAAGCACTGTAACTGCTGAGGGTGCCTCTGATATCTTCTGTTCGTGCTTTGCCGCGCCGTAAACAACCTCCTCTGCTGCAAATAATGCGAACTCTGCTTCAAGGCCGGCTGTAATCCTTTCCTCTGCTACCTTTTCTTCTGTGACATTTACAACCTGTGGCGTCTTCGCATCTCTGAATAACATGTGGGGTACACCCCGGATATCCATAACAAAAATAAAATACTCTATTCCCGGGGTAAGCACATCCTCCCCTGGAATTGTTGCCTCAAAGAGGTCTCCGGAAATTCTATTCATAAACACCACTTTGTATGCCTTCTCACCAGAGAGTCGATAGTTCACAGCTGCATAAGCGACCTTTGCGGGATCCGAGATGTTTGCTCTCACAGTGATGGGCTCCATCAAAACTGCCGATGTTACCGGCTGGTGGAGAATGTTAAAGGTAATTATCTCCTGCATCCTTTCCTGTCCATTAACTAGTCTATTGCTGATTAAAATTAGAAATAATGGGACAGAGATTCCCCTTTTCAGATCCATAATTTCCCTTATTATAGAGTTTATAAAATGATCCCACAAAACAATTAAAAAATCAAGTTATTACCCCCTAAAGATCTGCTACTTCCAGTCCTTACTCCCGGGAGTATCTTAACCAACCCAGAGTCCTTGCGCGCGGAAGGCGAAGCAATCCCCCCTCAATAAGGGGAAGGTTATTTAGGTCCTGTCTCTCAATCATCGCTAAAGGGATGCTCTCCCTATTTCGTATAGATTGTCCTTATGGGGAATGGAATCACAATTCCTTCCTTTTTGTATCTCTCGTGGAGGCGCTTGATAAATTCGTGTTTGATAAGATACTGGTCAGTAAACTCCCTTGCCCGCATAATTACAGTAAAATTGATGCTGAAATCACCGAAGGTGTGATACCTTATAAAGGGTTCAAACTCAGGAACACCACCCGGAACCGTCCTCATCACCTCCCTGGCAACCTCAATTGTAACTCTTTCTACTTTTGTGAGGTCGCTCTCATAACTGACTCCAATCCCAATAAGGACAGCAAGTTCTTTGTCAGGCATGTGATAATTCGTGATAAGTGCATTTGAAAGTCGCGAGTTGGGTACAATTATCATATTATTTGGAAGCGCCTGTATTGTAGTATTCCTCCATGTAATATCAACGACATAGCCCTCCTCACCTGAATCAAGTTTAACATAATCACCGGGTTTAACCTGCTTTGATGCGATTATCTGAATGCCGGCGAAGAGATTTGAGAGCGTATCCTGCAGTGCAAGGGCAACTGCAAGACCACCGACACCGAGCGCTGTGAGAATGGGCGTGATTGAGATGTTGAGCGCCTGAAGGATAATGAGAAACCCGATTATGTATACAACCACTTTTGTAATATTGGTAAATATTGAAGTGGAAGGAAACTCTCCTTTTGCTTTTTTTGCGTATAAATTAACAAGTCCTGTGAGCATCCTGGAGAGCGCAAATGTGGCTGATAACACAAAAAGGACAATAATAATCTTGTGTGCAACTGAAATATTTAAACTGCTCAAAGTCACATTATTAATTGCCAGTGTTATCCCTCCCAGGAAAAACCAGAATGTAACAACCCTTTTCAGAGAAGCAAGGATGATTTCGTCTCCCTCCCATTCTGTTTTTTGAGCAAGTTTTCTGAAATACCTTAAGACATATCTCTCAACCAGAAATCCAGAAATTATTGAGATCCCTATTATTGAAAGAGGGATTATTATCTCTTTAAATTTAAATAAAATATCCAATACCTTCATAATGGTCGTTTAACAGTAACCATTATCTCTAAACCATTTATATGCCTTCTCTACAGCAATGCGAACTGGCGTCTGTTTAAACCCAAGTTCCTTCACGGCTTTTCTCGCAGTAACATACTGTGTAGTGTAGCCAAAGCTTACAGTTGATGTATTGAAATCCTTGAATGTATATGGCGCAAATATACCGAGTACGTTTCCTACAAATGAAAGGGGTACAAGTATACTTTTGGGCATATAAATTCTGGGTGGCTTCCTGCCCACCACCTCTGCAATTAGGGTGAAAATTTCCTTATAGGTCATATTCTCATTGGCAAGGATATACCTTTCACCCGTCTTACCCTTCTGCATTGCAAGTATATGTCCATCCACAACATCCTCCACATCCACAAAATTATTTCCGCCGCCGGGATAGCCTGGGATACCATATTTTGCAATGAGAACAATCATCCTCCCTGAGGTGGGCTTTATATCCCATGGACCGAACATATAAGCAGGATTAACAATAACTGCATCCAGCCCCTTCCTCACATAATTCTGAACCACCTTCTCGCCCTTATATTTTGTGGTACAATATGGATTGTCAAGATGGGCAAAATTCCATTCACAATTTTCATCCCATGGCTGGTCCTTTGATGGTCCCGTACCAACGGCAGAGATTGTGGATGTATGGACGAGACGCTCTACACCACTTTCAAGGGCTGCCCTGCAGACATTTTCAGTTCCACCAATGTTCACCGCTTCCATTTCCTTACGAAAGAACCGGGACATATCAACAACGCCTGCCAAATGATAGACATGTTTTACTCCCTTCATGGCTGATTTTACTGACTCATAATCAGTTACATCTCCCATTGCTTCCTCAATTTTGATTCCCTCAAAACCCTTACGATTGCTGTTCTTCCGAACCAGAACGCGCACATCATATCCATCTTTATAGAGCCGGCGCACTAAATTTACTCCAACAAGCCCGGTAGCACCGGTGACAAGAACCTTCATCTATTTCCCTCCATTTCCCTGCTCACAATCCCATCTGCCTTCCGATGATTTCCTTCATAATTTCAGTGGTGCCTGCAAATATTGTCTGAACCCGAACATCAAGATATGCCTGGGCAATGGGATATTCTAACATATACCCGTAGCCACCGAAGAATTGCAGGCACTGATCCACGACCCTCTTGAACATCTCGGTAATCCACCACTTTGCCATGCAGGTCTCTTTAACTATATTTGTCCCCTTAATATGCTCTTCAATCAACCGATCGAGAAAAGCCCTTGATATTTCAATCTCTGTTGCCATTTCCACCAGTTTGAATCTCGTGTTCTGAAATTTCGCAATTGGCTTTCCAAAGGCAGTTCTTTCCTGACAGTATCTGATTGTATCCTGCAGTGTGAATTCAGCACCTGCCTGAGCACCTATTGCACAGACAAGTCGCTCCTGCTGTAACTTCTGCATCATATATATAAAACCCTGCCCCTCCTCTCCAAGAAGATTTTTTACCGGCACCCTGCAATCAACAAAGGATAACTCTGCAGTATCCTGCGACCACATTCCTATCTTCTCCAGTTTTCTTCCCTTTTCAAAGCCGGGCGTCCCTGCCTCAACAACGATTAAACTGATGCCTGTATAAGGTGGATCTGCTTTTGGATTTGTCTTGCAGGCAACTACGACAAGATCGCACAGAAGCCCGTTTGAGATAAATGTCTTCTGACCATTGATAATGTAATGGTCTCCGTCTCTGATTGCCGTTGTCTTTATCGCCTGAAGGTCGCTGCCGGCACCTGGCTCTGTCATGGCGAGGGCTGTGATTTTTTCTCCACTGACACATCCAGGAAGCCATCTCTGTTTCTGTTCCTCGTTGCCAAATGAAGCAATGTAGGGGACAACAATGTCATTGTGTAAACTAATAGCAAATCCGGATTCCCTTGCTCGCGCTAACTCTTCAATCATCACAACAGAGTATAAAAAATCCACACCCGAACCGCCGTATTTCTCCTCCAGCCATGGACAGAGAAAGCCCTCCTGCCCCGCTTTTCTCCAGACCTCTCTTGAGACCTTTCCTGCCTTCTTCCACTCCTCCTGGTGAGGAATTACCTCCCTCTCAAGAAATTTTCTAAAGGCATTCCTGAAAATTTCATGCTCCTCTCTAAATAGTTTGCGTTCCATGATTTCCTCCCGGACAATTTTTGAAAACATACACAATCATTCCTTCTGTTCCTCAAAAATCTTCAATAATCCTTTTATACCCCCTGATGTCAAATTCAATGCCTCCTCTGTAATCTTCAACAATGAGTCAAGACGGGCTTTATCCTGAAGTATCTCTTCAAACTCTCTTTCGGTGAGAGTCTGTGGTTCCTTTGAATTGAATCGCTCACCAAATGTATCAATTGAGAGAGACATCAACCTCTTTGCCATCCTGTGACTTTTCTGTGAAATTTTTTTTGCAAGATCCTCTGGATCTGATGCATCAATGGGTTCCGCTGAAACAATTCCTTTCAAAAGAACACCATGGAATCCACAATCCTCCATCTGGAGAAAATTAGCCACAAAGGTCTCATATGCAAAGTGGTAATTTTTTATTGCCTGAACAGTCCCATCAAAGGGGGAAGAAAATTGTATAAATCTGTAATACAGTTGCTTTGTGTGAAAGGGCTGTGCCACGTCCATAACATAGTGCATGGAACGAGCAAGTTCGCGATAGGCAGAGTAGATATTTCCTTTTCTATACTCGTCAAGAGCCCTGTTGAAAAAGTGCTGTGCCCTCTCCGGCGCCTCGCCCTGAGCAATTAAGGGGTATGGAAGATGAAAAGTCCAGAAGGGATAGTACATGTGCCTGTACCCCTGGCTCCCTGCCATAAAATTCTGGGCAAAGGACAATATAAGTTCTCTGTCCATCCCCCAGTCCGGCTCATCAGAAAAATTTACAAGAATCTCGTATATTGATGTCATTTCACCGGGCTTCCTGCCCTTAAAACCGTAATATAACCCATTGTCAAGGTCATAATTTATAAATCTGTCGCAGTCAACTTTATTATCTTTTAAATCAGGTGTGATGTAAACAGGATTATATTCAGGATTTACAGAATCATCAGGTGAAATTTCTGTAATAACTGTCAGGGAATTTTTGTAAATCTCGTGGTTGTATAAAGCATATTTTGTGATTAAATTATGACGGGCCCAGGCATGGAGGGGTGAAAGGGTTAACATCGTTAAAAAAAATAATAATCCACCCTTTATCAAGATATTGAATCTCTCCTGCCACAAAGCACTGTAATGAGAGGAGAACCATGGCTTCTCCATTTTCCTATCGCTCCCTTTTTTCTATTTCTATTATTTTATTCACCCTTCGCTCGTGCCGCCCTGCTTCAAATTTTGCTGTAAGCCATATATCTACCAATTTTTTCGCTGTCTCAGGGTCAGTCAATCGTCCGGAGAGACAGAGGACGTTGGCATTATTGTGTTCCTTTGCCATGCGAGCCATAAACTCATTCACAGCAACAGCAGCGCGAACCCCAGGGAATTTGTTTGCTGCTATAGACATTCCTATCCCTGTCCCGCAACAGAGGATTCCCTCTTTTACCTCTCCTGAAGAAATCCTCAGAGCCAGTTTCTCAGCATAATCAGGATAATCCACTGATTCAGTGCTATCTGTGCCCAGGTCAAGCACTTCATAGCCGGCTGATTCAAGGTGTTCTTTGATTTTCTCCTTCAACTCAAAGCCAGCGTGGTCAGAGGCAATTGCGATTTTCTTCATATTGGTATAATTGTATTACGTTACAATTACAGGTCAAGAACTTCTTGTGGGTTGTAAGTAGCAAAACGTTTGTGAAGTCATCCTATCGCTATCTACTTGACCTGCTTTCTCCCCTCCCAAAAACCCAATTACCCACAAAAGATTTCCTCCTTTCTTATGGGCTTGACTGGCTCCCTCTGCTGATAGTCTCAAGGATATCTTCAATATTCGGATGATCCGCAATGCTTTCACTCAAAAAAGAATATTTCACCCTCCCATCCTTACCCACCACAAAGCATGCTGGAGCCTGCATCGGATCCCCCTTGAGCCCGCCCTTCACATACTTATAATCCTTAAGGTACTTCAGAAACCTGATGGATTCTGTAATTACTCTGGCATTGAACCATTTACCCTGTTTATCAACGCCATAGAGTTTATACAATCTTTTCTCTGGATCCGAAACCATTCTTAAAAATGCTTCACTTTTCGGAGGGGCATATCTTTTTAATACATCTTCTCTACTTTCAGTTATCACTATTACCTCTGTCTTCAATTCATCCAGTCTTTTTCTATTCCTCTTTATATCAACGATAAACATCTGGCACCAGGAACAGCCGATGTATCGAGAGAAAAATATGAGCACATTTTGCTTACCTTTATAAGACCTCAACTCAATCGTATTTCCATAAATGTCCCTCACATTAAAATCTGGGGCAATCTCTCCAATTTCAACTTTCATAAACAGCACCACCGAAAGTAATAATAGCATATAATTTTATTATACTCCAACACATTACTTTTTTCACATCAAAGGAATTCTTGACATCTCCTTGAGTATGTTTTATCTTAAAAAGAATAATAATGAAAAAGGCAGTTGTAATTCCTGCAAGATATAATTCCACAAGGTTTCCCGGCAAGCCGCTGGCTAATCTTCTTGGAAAACCCCTCATCCAGCATGTGTATGAAAGGGCAAGAATGGCAAAAAATATTGACACAATAATAGTTGCAACGGATGATGAACGAATAGAAAAAGCGGTGAAGTCCTTCGGAGGGAATGTAGTAATTACATCCTCCAATCACCTGACGGGCTCTGACAGGGTTGCTGAGGTAGCAAAAAAATTAAAAGAGGATGTGATTGTAAATGTGCAGGGTGATGAACCATTGATTGAGCCCGGCTTGATTGAGGAATTATGCAATGTCTTCAATAACTCTGATGTGGAGGTTGCATCTGCAAGAATACCAATTACAGACCTTAAGGATATTGATAATCCAAATGTGGTAAAGGTTGTATGCGACAGAAACGGATTTGCCCTGTATTTTTCACGTGCTCCCATTCCTGGCACAAGACAGGACATATCAATCAGACCACAATCAAGGGCAGTTTTTTATCGGCATGTCGGCATATATGCCTATAGAAGGGATTTTATCACAAAATTTCCCTCTCTTGAACCCACCCCCCTTGAACTCCAGGAGGGGCTTGAACAATTGAGAATCCTTGAGCATGGGTATAAAATAAAGGTTATTGATACAGAGTATCAATCAATCGGCGTTGATACACCGGAGGATCTTGAATACCTGAGGATAATGATGGCAAAGGAGAAATGAAGGCAAAATTTATATTTATTACCGGAGGGGTTGTTTCATCCCTGGGGAAGGGGCTTGCATGCGCTTCAATCGGTGCATTGCTTGAGGCAAGAAACTTAAGAGTCACATTGATGAAACTTGACCCGTACATTAATGTGGACCCTGGAACGATGAGCCCTTATCAACACGGGGAGGTCTATGTTACTGACGATGGTGCCGAAACAGACCTGGATCTTGGACATTACGAAAGGTTTACAAGCGCTAAAATGACGAAAAAAAATAATGTAACCGCGGGCAGAATATACTATTCGGTAATCAACAAAGAGCGTAAGGGGGAGTATCTTGGAGAGACAGTTCAGGTAATTCCTCACATAACTGATGAAATAAAAAATTCTATACTGGAGGTTGCAAATGACAATGATATAGTACTGGCTGAGATCGGGGGAACCGTTGGTGATATAGAGAGTTTACCATTCCTTGAGGCAATAAGACAATTCAGGAAGGACCGCGGTGCAAATAATGTCCTTTATATCCATCTTACCCTTGTTCCATACATATCTGCCGCAGGGGAATTAAAAACAAAGCCCACACAACACAGCGTTATGAAACTGCGCGAGATAGGTATCCAACCTGATATTATCATCTGCAGGACGGAGAAGCCATTATCAAAGTCCATAAGGGATAAAATCGCTCTCTATTGTAACGTTGAGGAACGCGCTGTTATTTCTGCTACTGATGTAGCAAATATCTATGAAGTTCCTCTAAGACTTCATGCAGAAAAGCTGGATGAAATTATAGTGGAAAAACTTAACATCTGGACCGGCGCACCCCACCTTGAAAAATGGGAGAAACTTGTTGAAAATGTTAACAAATTGAAGGACAAAGTAAGAATTGCAATTGTGGGTAAATATGTCCACATAAGGGACTCTTATAAAAGTCTACACGAAGCACTGGCTCACAGTGGCTTTGCTAACAGGTGTAAGGTGGAGCAGATTTATGTTGATTCTGAAGAGGTAATGAAAAACGGCGCTGAGAAATATCTCCGGGATGTTCACGGTATCCTTGTTCCAGGGGGCTTTGGAGAAAGGGGCATTGAAGGCAAAATAATGGCTGCGGAATTTGCGCGCAGAAACAGAATACCCTATTTTGGAATCTGCCTCGGCATGCAGATAGCAACGATAGAATTTGCAAGAAACGTATGCAACCTGAACAGAGCCCACAGCAGTGAATTTGATAAAGATACAAAACATCCAGTAATTGACCTCATGCCTGAGCAAAAGAACATAAATGAGATGGGGGGAAGTATGCGACTTGGCGCCTATCCATGTATTCTAAAGCCCCACACTAAAGCCTTTGCTGCGTACGGGAAAAAAGAGATATCAGAACGGCACAGACATAGATATGAGTTTAATAACAATTACAGGGAATTATTCATAAAGAAAGGCGCTGTGTTTTCCGGGATATGTCCTGAAAACAATCTTGTAGAGATTTTTGAAATTAAGGACCATCCATGGTTCCTCGGATGTCAGTTTCATCCTGAGTTAAAATCAAAACCTCACGAACCACATCCATTATTTGTTGACTTTATAAAAGCAGCGAAGCAATTTAAAAACAGATAGAAGTATGGCTAAGAAAATTATTAAAATCAATAATCTTGAGGTCGGTGGAGACGACAATTTCCTTCTCATAGGGGGACCCTGTGTAATTGAATCTGAAACAATGACTATAAAAATTGCTGAAGAATTAAAAAGGATATGCGAAGACGAAAAGATACCACTTGTATTTAAGGCATCCTACGATAAGGCAAACAGAAGTTCACTTAAATCATACCGTGGTCCTGGAATTAAGGATGGGTTAAAAATCCTGAAAAAGGTCCGGGATAAATTGAATATACCGATCCTCACAGATGTGCACTGCAGAGAGGAGGCAAAACGTGCTGGAGAGATTGTTGATGTCATACAGATTCCAGCCTATTTATCACGGCAGACAGACCTGCTGATAGAGGCAGGCAAAACGGGGAGGGTTGTAAATATCAAAAAGGGGCAGTTTCTCTCTCCCTGGGAGATGAAAAATGTAGTAAAAAAGATTGAAAGCACAGGAAATAGAAAAATTCTGCTGACAGAACGGGGAAGCACCTTTGGTTACAATTATCTTGTTTCTGATTTCCGCTCAATCCCGATTATGCAAAAAATCGGCTATCCTGTGATATTTGATGCCACCCACAGCGTTCAGGTTCCAGGAGGGATGGGCAACAGGTCCGGTGGGGAGAGTGAATTTATTGAACCGCTGGCGCGGGCAGCCATTGCAGCAGGAGCTGATGGTATTTTTCTTGAAGTCCATCCAGATCCCAGGAAGGCTCTCTCCGACGGACCAAACTCTATGCGACTTGACAGAGTCCAGGGTATGATAAAAATATTGAAAAAAATCTTTACTTCAATACATTAGTGAGATTGTATGAACAAAGACCCGGTAGAAATAGCCAGAAGAACGTTAAGGATAGAGGCAGATGCAATTAGAGCGTTGATAAAAAGAATCGGTAGGGAGTTCACCACAGCAGTGGACCTTATATATAAATGTAAAGGGAAGGTGGTCATCACCGGTATCGGTAAATCCGGACTGATAGGCCAGAAGATTGCATCAACATTAACAGGAACAGGTACCCCAGCCTTTTTCCTCCACCCTGCAGAGGGAATTCACGGAGACCTGGGGATATTATCAAAGAATGATATTATTATCGCAATCTCAAACAGTGGAGAGACTGAAGAAATTCTAAAAATACTTCCAACAATTAAACGGCTGGGGATTAAACTTATAGCAATGACCGGCGGATTGAAATCGAATCTCGCAAGGGCAGCTGATGTTGTTTTGAATACAAGCGTTAAGGAGGAGGCATGTCCATTGAATCTTGCACCCACTGCAAGCACAACCGCTACCCTTGCGCTGGGAGATGCTCTTGCTGTGGCACTCCTTGAACTAAGGGGGTTCAGGGAAGAGGACTTCGCTCTCATTCATCCTGGCGGAACCCTGGGGAAAAAATTGCTCCTGCGCGTATCAGACCTGATGCATACAGGGAGCGAGATACCACTTGTAAGGGCAGAGACTCCAATGAAGGACGTACTCCTTGAGATGACATCAAAAAGATTTGGCATAACTGGCGTTGTAAACGACAGGGGTGAACTTATTGGCGTAATCACAGATGGAGACCTAAGACGGGCGCTGGAAAAATATCCGGACATAATGAAAAAATCAAGTTCTGACATAATGACAACAAATCCTAAAAGGGTTGAAAAAACTGCTCTTGCTGCAAAGGCACTGAGGATTATGGAGGAGTATTCCATTACATGCCTCTTTGTTTATGAAAATAATAAAGAGAATATACCCATAGGTATAATTCACCTCCACGATTTACTCAGGGCTGGCGTGGTATGAAGAAGAACCGCAGAATATTTGCTAAGGCAAAAAAGGTGCGACTGCTCATGCTTGATGTTGACGGTATTCTTACAGACGGGCGAATTTATTATACAGACAATGGAGAGGAGATTAAGGCCTTCAACGTCCTTGATGGACATGGCATTGTAATGCTTAAAGATGCTGGTATAAAAACGGCAATAATATCAGGACGAAAATCACAGGCAGTAAAAAGGAGGGCTGAAGAACTGGGGGTCAAATATCTCTATCAGGGTATCTTTGACAAGGTCAGGGTTATGGAGAAAATAATAAAGGCTGAAAAAATTAACAGCGAAAATGTATGTTATATAGGGGACGATGTCACTGATCTCGCTTTACTTCAACGAGTTGGTTTCTCAGCCACCGTGCCAGACGGAGCAGAAGAAGTCAAGTCGCGCGTTGACTACATTACCACAAGGAAAGGCGGAAAGGGAGCTGTTCGTGAGATTGCTGAAATTATACTGAAAGCAAAGGGAGTATGGGAAAGAATAATAAACAATTACATTTAATTTGTTATGTATGAAATTAAAACAGAGATTAACCCGGAACCTTATATATTATTTTATTAAAATAATCTACAGATTAGCAAATTTACTGCCCCTTAAATTTAACCTTGCCCTGGGATCAATTCTCGGGACAATCTGCTATTACATTCTGAGAACTGAACGAAGACGGGCCCTCTACCATCTTTCCCTTGTATATGGAAACAATAAGTCAAAGAAAGAAATAAAAGCCATCGCAAAGGAAAATTTCAGGCGCATAGGAATAAATGTCATGGAGAATATATCAATGGAAAGGAGAATCAATCAAATTTTCGAAAATGTTACTCTAAAGGGTCTTGAAAATGTAAAGAATGCATTGGATAAAAGAAAGGGTTTAATCTGGGTAACAGGACATCTTGGCAACTGGGAGATAATGCCAATATATTTTTCAAAGGTTTTAAATTATCCTGTTTCTGTTATCGCTGCACCACTTTACGACGAAAGGCTAACGGAATTTATAAAAAAATGGAGAGCGCTCTTTGGTATTGAAACAATAATCCGCGGAGGGATCTCATCTTACCGCATGATCAGAGAGGCTTTCTCAAAGAACAAAATACTGGGGCTTCTGATTGATCAGGACACCCGCGTGCCAGGTGTATTTGTTAATTTCTTCGGAATGAAGGCATACACACCGAGAGGCGCTATTGAACTTGCATTGAAATTCAATGCACCCATTGTTATTGGATTCTGCAGGAGGAAGGGCTTCTGCTCTCATGAAATTTATGTAGATACATATAATATTGAAGAGGGCAATGATTATGAAGATACAATTTTAAAAAACACGCAGGCTTTAACAACCATCATTGAGAGAGAGATAAATTCCCGCCCTGAGGACTGGGTCTGGATGCACCGCAGATGGAAAAGAAAACCACCAAACTGAATGGACTTAATTCTCTTTTAATGTTATAATATAAATCAAATATGAGTGACCTTAACAAGATAATAATTCTGCTGATTATTTTAATTACATTTATTATGGCAGCGCTTCTCATAAATACTCCAGTAAAGCATACCGCTGAGAATACAAGTGCCTACGAAGAATTAAAAAGGGAAGAAAGTGTAATAATGGAAGGCATTGATTATCGTGAGATAAAAGGGAGTCAGATATTGTTTAGAATCTCAGCGGAAAAGGGAAATTTTTCTTTTAGCAGGGGTGAAGGAGACGTTCAGAACATAAATGGCGAAATATATCTTCCGGAAGAGAGAAATCTGATTATAAAGAGCAAATCCGGAAGGGTTGCTGAAAATGGTAATCTTGTCATCCTGAAAGATAATGTGAGTATAACAATGGCGGATGGCACAGAATTCACCTCGGAATCAATGTCCTATAATGTCCACGAGAATATTATCCTTACAGAGTATCCGGTCTCTTTAAGGAATAAAACAGGAACTATCAAAGCCTCTTCCATGAAAATTAATCTGAATGATGACATAATTCAATTCTCAGGAAATGTAGATGCAGTAATAAAAAAGTTCTTAAGCAGATGAAACTGTTGTTATTAAATATCCATTTTTTTCTCCTGGCCTTACTTTTTTATAATGATGTGAATTCAGATGAGATCGGTACTAAGACACTTCAGCCCGTTCACATAAAGTCCGATGAAATGGAAATAAACAGAAAGGAACATAAAATTATTTTCACCGGAAGGGTAACGGCCCAGCAGGGAGATATTCAGATTTATGCAGACAGACTGGTTGCAGATTATTCTGAAAACGGGAAGGAAATCCTTTCAATAACAGCCACTGGTTCTGCAAAGGTGGTTGATAAAAACAGGGTTGCGCTCTGCGGTGAAATCTTTATGGATAACAAAAACAGGACGATAATAATGAAAGATAATCCAAAACTCTGGGAGGGAGAAGACCTTCTGGAGGGCGAGGAGATTATATACTTCATTGATGAGGAACGTTTTAAAATAAAAAAAGCAAGAGCCAGCATTCGCTCAAGGACGGTTGAAAGATGAACCTCCGAAAGATAGAAGCAATTGACTTATTAAAATACTTTGATGGGAGGAAAGTAGTAAACGGCGTTACTATGAATGTTACAAACGGGGAAGTGGTGGGGCTCCTTGGTCCAAATGGAGCTGGTAAGACTACAACATTCTTTATGATAGTTGGAATGTATAAACCCGATGGTGGTAAAATTTTCCTTGATGGAAAGGATATAACATCTCTCCCTGTGTATCAGCGGGCGCGCGCGGGTATTACTTATCTTCCTCAGGAGCCATCAATCTTCAGAAAACTTACAGTCAAGGATAATCTCAAGATAGTCCTTGAATCACTGGGGCTCTCAAAGGAAGAAATAGAGTCAAAGATTAAAGGGTTACTTGCTGATATGGGACTGGTTAACCTGTCCCACCATAAGGCATATACACTCTCCGGCGGCGAGCGCCGACGTCTTGAAATTGCAAGGGCACTTGCTGTATCGCCCCTCTTCCTTCTCCTTGACGAGCCCTTCACGGGTGTCGACCCCATTGCAGTCAATGAAATCAAAAAAATCATAACTGCATTGAAGAACAGAAATATCGGAGTCATCATTTCCGATCATAATGTGAGGGAAACACTTTCAATATGTGATAGGGCATATATAATAAATGAGGGCAAAATTTTTGCCGAGGGTGTCCCTGAGGTGCTTATTCATGATGAACTTGTAAGGGCGCAATACCTTGGCAAGGATTTCAGGATGTAAAAGGTAAAAATGGAACTGAAGCAAACGCTCAAATTATCACAGAAATTGATAATGACCCCACAACTCCAGCAGGCAATTAAACTTATCCAGATTACAAGGGCAGAACTTATTGAATGGATAAATAAGGAATTAAGGGAAAATCCTCTCCTTGAAGAAGAGCCAGAGAGAGAGGCAACTACAGATAATGCAGTAACGATGGATAACCAAAATTATGGAAAAGAAAACGAAGCGAACCTTGATAAACTCATTAAAACTGAATATATACCGGACACATATTCTGTTTATCAGCCCTTTTATTCCCAGGAAGAAGAAAAGCGATTTGAGTCAAAAAAGGAAGAGACACTTTATGACAAACTTATATGGCAGTTAAATATTGAAAATTTCACTCCCAGGGAAAAAGAAATTGGCATGGTGATTATAGGAAATATAGAAGAGGACGGTTATCTGAGAGTTTCGGTGGAGGACATTGCGAGAGAATCTAATTTCCCCTTACAGGAGGTGGAGAAAGTTCTCTCAAAAATCCAGGAGTTTGAACCGCCAGGAATTGCTGCCAGGAATCTCAAAGAATGTCTCCTCATTCAGCTCAAACACAGAAATATAAATGATCCATTAGTTACAGAGATACTGGAGCACTGTCTGGAAGAGATAGAAGCGAGGGACTTTGACAGAATATCAAAAAAACTTGCGGTCAGTGAAGAAAGGTTGAAGGAAGCGTTTCAGACAATCCTCACATTAAATCCTAAACCAGGTTATTCAATCTCGGGATCTGATGCAATACCTATTATTCCTGATGTAATAGTTAAAAAAGTGAACAATGACTATGAAGTCACTATAAATAACGATGGGATACCAGACCTCAAAATGAATAGATATTATATTGACATGTTAAATAATGAAAAAACCCCCCCTGAAACAAAAAACTTCCTCACCGAAAAAATGCGCGCTCTTATATTATTAAAACAGGGCATTGAGAAACGAAACCAGAGTATCCTTAAGGTTGCAAAAAGCATCATCAAGCACCAGAGAGAGTTTTTTGATAAAGGCGTTGAATACCTTAAACCACTTGTTCTGAGGGAAATTGCCACAGATACAGGTCTCCACGAATCCACAGTAAGCAGAATATGTAACGGAAAGTATATGGAAACTCCTCTTGGGATTTTTGAAATGAAGGCTTTCTTTTCCTCAAAAGTTATGGTATCAGAAAATACGGAAATGTCGGTGGAATTAATCAAATCAAAAATTAAAGATATGATAAAGAATGAAAATAGAGCGAAGCCACTTACGGATAAAAAAATAACAGAGATGTTAAAATCTTCCGGGATTAATATAGCTCGCAGAACAGTAGTAAAGTATAGAGAGCAGATGAATATCCCCTGCGCCAGAAAAAGAAGAACCCTTATAAAAGATTAAATGCGGGAGGAAGTATGCTAATTAACATTGTATTCCGACATATGCCTCATAGTAATGATGTAAAGGAATATCTGGAGAAAAGGATATCAAAACTCACTAAATTGTTAAAGGAACCTATTGATGTTCGCGCCACAATAACTCACGAAAAGTACCGCTATGAACTGACATTAAGAGTTACCTCACAGTGGTTTAATTTTAATGTCTCCCAATCAGGGGATGACTGGAGGACAGTTATTGATAATGCCTCTGCTTCAATTGAAAATGTGGCTCGTAAGGAGAGGGAGCGTCTGAAGGAGAGAAAGAAAAGACAAAAATTATCCATGAATTCCATATCAATCCTTGATTCAAATAAATCCGACAACAGAGTTCATCCAACGATCAAGGAAAAAATAGTTACATTAAAACCGATCTCACGAGAAGACGCAATCCAGGAACTACAAAATAATCGGAATAATTTTATCGTCTATCTGGATAGCGATTCAAATGATTTAAGGGTTATGTATAAAAAATCAAAAAATGTAATTGAAATAATTATACCTGAATTAGCATAAGTGGTGGCTCTGCATGCTTCGGAGTCTACTGAGTCCTGATATAATTGTTGAATTGAAATCAAACAACAAGAAAGATGCCCTCAGAGAACTATCAAAAATTGCCTCCTTAAAAAATGGCATTTCTGAAGAGATAATATTCAATACAATATGGGAACGCGAGAAACTTTCAAGCACTGGTATTGAAAATGGAGTGGCCCTTCCACACAGTAAAATTCCAGGGATCAAAAACTTCTGTCTGATCATAGGAATAAGCAAAAATGGTATTGATTTTAAGTCAATTGATAAGAAAATGACAAACATAATTTTTTTTCTGCTATATCCTGAAAGTTCAACAGACGAACACTTGAAATTGCTTGCTGAGATATGCGATATTATGAGCATTGAAAAGGTCAGAAACAGCATAAAGAATATAGAATCCCCGGAGGAACTTATTGAAATCCTGAGCAGGGAAGAGACAAAATAACAATTATGAGAGCAATTTCAGTAAAAAATCTACTACTGCATGGAGGAGAGAGACTTCTTTTGAAGTTAATATCGGGTGAAAGCGGACTGTGGAGAAAATTAGTCTCACCCCAGATTATTATTTTCCGTAAGATTAATGACCTGAATAATATCGGAAGGGAGATGCCCGCAGTATTTATTGCTTCTGAATTCGTCAAAGGCGAAAATTTGAATAGACTTTTTCAGAAATTAAAAGATTGTAAAATATCAATGGTTATAGTAGAAAAAGACTCCGCACCCCTTCCTGAATTGATAAAATGGTGTAACACAAGAAATATCCCCCTTTGCCGAACTCATCTTTCGGAAAAGAATTTTGCGGAAGCATACAAAGAACAGATAAAACTCTGTTCATCAAATATAAAATACATAAGCGGCGTGTTAGTGGATGTCAACGGCGTGGGTATTCTTATAACGGGTAAAAGCAGTATCGGTAAAAGTGAAGTGGCACTGGAATTAATCATTAAGGGACATCGCCTTGTCTCCGATGATGTTGTTGAGATCTTTCGGGATGAATCAGGTGAGATTTTTGGTACAGCACCTGATATTACCGCACAGTATATGGAGATCAGGGGGCTTGGCATAATTGATGTGAGTAAGGTCTTCGGGATTTCATCAATTCGAGTGAGAAAGAAGATAGAGATGGTTATAGAACTGGCTGCAAAAGAGCTTCATCAGATAGACCGGCTGGGAGAAAAGAAAACGTGCACAATTCTTGGTAAAAAACTTCCGAAGATAATCATTCCTGTCTCCCCCGGAAGAAACATTGCCACCCTTGTTGAGGTCTCCGCGCGATTGTACCTTCTTGAGAGAACTGGTTATAGACCACTTGTTGATTTAAAGAAGAATCTGAGAGCGCGCCTTAAATCTGAAGGGCTATGAGAAAGAAGAAGACATTTAAACTTGTTATAATAACAGGCCTCTCAGGCTCCGGAAAAAGCACCGCATTAAAACTCTTTGAAGACAGTGGATTTTATTGTGTTGACAACCTTCCTGCAATGTTACTCGACAGGTTCATTGAATTATGTAAATATTCAACCGAAGAGTTTTCCAGAGTTGCATTATGCCTGGACACACGGGAAGGAAAATTTTTCAACATAATACCTGAAACGCTCGCCAGAATGAAAAGATCTGGCGAAAATGTTACCATTATCTTCCTTGATAGCGATGACGAAACAATCAAGAGACGATACAGCGAAACAAGGAGAAGACATCCATTACATTTTACTTCAAGCATTTTTGAGGGCATTAAAAAAGAAAGAAAGATATTATCTCCGTTGCGAGCACTGGCAGATGTAATAATAGACACAACAAATCTTACCACAGCCCAGTTAAGACAGGAACTTTTCAGTCTTATAGAAAAAACTGAGAGTGCTTCTAATATAAATGTAAATCTGATCTCATTTGGATATCGTTACGGTATACCTACAGAATCAGATATTGTGATGGATGTCCGCTTCCTTCCAAATCCCTTTTTTACTGACAATTTGAGAACCCTCACCGGACTGGACAAACGGGTGCAGAGGTATATAATGAAATTCAAGGAGACGAAATTATTTTTAAAAAAATGGAAAAATTTTATAGATACATTTATGCCTTATTATCTAAATGAAGGCAAAAAGTATATTACTATCTCCATAGGATGTACCGGAGGAGTCCACAGGTCAGTGGCTATCGTTGAAATACTTAAGTCCCACTTCAGGAACAGGAAAGGGATTGAATTAAATGTAAAACACCGCGATATTGATAAATAAGAAAGGAGAGGTAATGTGATTGGAGTAATAATTGTCACACATGGCAATATAGCGACAGAGATGTTAAACTCAACAAAATTTATCATGGGTAAAGTTGAAAATATGGTGGCTATAGGTGTGGATCCGAAAGAGAACGTAGAAGAACTCCGGAATAAAATACACGAGGCAATAAAAAGCGTTGACCAGGGAGAGGGAGTTCTTATATTAACGGATATGTTCGGCGGGACTCCTTCAAATGTAGGTCTATCTTTCCTGGAGGAAGGGAAGGTTGAGGTTATTACCGGCGTGAATCTTCCTATTCTGTTAAAGTTATGCACAAACAGGGAGGGCTGGAATCTTACAGAACTTGCAACATTTGTGAAGAATTACGGACAGAAAAACATTTCTATTGCCAGCGAAATCTTGAAGCAAAGGAGAAAATGAACAATACCAGACATAGAAAAACAGAACAATTAAGCGAAACTTTTCAGATTGAAAACAAACTTGGATTACATGCCCGTGCAGCTGCAAACTTTGTCAAAACAGCCAGTAAGTACAAAAGCGAAATATATGTAACAAAAGATGGTATAACTGTTAATGGCAAAAGTATTATGGGTCTCCTCACCCTCGCCGCTGGAAGGGGAAGTAAAATAAAACTAACCGTAACAGGCAAGGATGCTAACAGCGCATTCACTGAACTGAAGAAACTCATAATATCTAAGTTCAACGAAGAATAATATGGAAGTAATCAAAGGCATAGGCGTATCAAGGGGAATTGGAATAGGTAAGGCAATTATCCTTGACAGAAAGATAATCTCAGTCCCTCACTACTCTATAAAAGAAGCAAATGTAAAGAAAGAATTAAAGCGATTCAGGGCAGCAATATCAAAGACAAAAAAAGAGATAAAAGAGATAAAATTCAATGTAGAAAAAACAATAAGTCAGGATGTGTTATTTATCCTTGATGCTCATATAATGTTGCTTGAAGATAAAACATTTTTAAAAAGGTGCACCAATATAATTAAGAAAGAGAAGATAAATGCAGAGTGGGCTATTGAAAAAGCAATTCAAGAAATTAAGGAAAGCTTTGAGAAGATACGCGACGAATATATCAGAGAAAGGTGGCAGGATGTTGAGCATGTCTTCACAAGGGTATTAAAGAACTTCAGAGATGTAAAACTCCAGCGGAAAATGCCCTTACAGGGCATCATTATAGCCAGCGACCTCTCGCCTGCTGACACAGCTCAATTCAGAAAGGATTACATATTCGGTATTGCAACTGATATGGGCACAAAAACGTCGCACACCGCTATTTTAGCCAAGGCACTGAATATCCCGGCTGTTGTGGGTCTGGGTAAAATCACAACTGTAATAGAGCCAGGCGATACAGTGATTGTTGACGGACAGAAAGGGCTGGCCATTGTAAATCCCACCATTCAGGTACTCAACGAATATCTCAAAAATCAGAGAAAATTAATCCGGGAAGAGAAACAGATTAAAAAATTAAGCGCACTTAAGTCAGAGACAGCGGATGGGGTAAAGATCAGATTAATGGCAAATGTTGAACTTCTTGATGAACTGGAAAGTGTAATAAAAAACGGTGCGGAAGGAATTGGATTATTCAGGACAGAGTTTTTATACCTGAACAGGGAAGATCTTCCCGATGAGGAAGAGCATTTTAATGTTTACAGGACAATTGCAGAGAAATTGAACCCAATGCCTGCAATAATCAGAACAGTTGACATAGGGGGAGATAAACTGGGCAGGATCTTTAATATAGAAAAGGAGATAAACCCTGCCCTTGGATTGAGGGCAATCAGGTTATGCCTTAAGAATGTAGAACTATTTAAAACACAATTAAGGGGAATATTAAGAGCAAGCGCATACGGGAATATAAAAATCTTACTGCCCATGATTGCAGACATAAATGAAGTCCGGCAGGCAAAATCTATCATTAATGAAATCAAGTCAGAATTAACATCCAAAGGCATCAGCTTCAATAAAAATATTCCTGTAGGCGTAATGATTGAGACGCCCTCCGCATCAATAATCCCTGATATTCTTGCAAGAGAGGTTGATTTTTTCAGCATAGGAACAAATGACCTTATTCAGTACTCCCTCGCAATTGACCGATCAAACGAGCATGTGGCGTATCTATATAATCCTCTCCATCCTGCTATTTTAAGATTCATTAAAAATATAATTAATGCAGGAAAAGATGCAGGAATTGACGTTAATCTCTGCGGGGAGATGGCTGCAGATGCCTTTTTTATCCCCATCCTCATCGGCCTGGGGCTGAGACAATTATCAATGGATCCCCAGTACATTCCACTGGCCAAGGGAGTTATCAATAAACTCAATTTAAAAACCGCTGGTAGAATTGCCAGTGCTGCACTGAAAATGTCAAATGCGCAGGATATCGCAGAGTTGATTAAGAAAAGATTTGCCCCCGATATTTTAAATACTAATTTTGTTTGACTTGTATTAATTTTTCAGTTAATATTTAAATTTAATTTATTTTCAGGGAGCCAAAGTGGAAGGGAAAAAATTTTTATTTACATCAGAATCTGTTACCGAAGGTCATCCTGATAAAATCTGCGACCAGATCTCTGACGCTGTTCTTGATTCAGCCTTATCACAGGATAAAAACAGCCGGGTAGCCTGTGAATCATTGATAAAAACCGGAATGATTATCCTGGCAGGCGAAATTACAACTAATGCCATCATTGATTACCAGACTGTGGTCAGGGATGTCATCAAGGATATCGGTTACACTGACAGCAAGACAGGACTTGATTATGAATCCTGTGGGATTCTGGTGGCAATTGACAAACAGTCACCTGACATCGCTGCGGGAGTGAACAAGGAGAACGAAATGGAGCAGGGAGCAGGTGACCAGGGCATGATGTTCGGCTATGCCTGTAATGAAACAGAGGAACTCATGCCAATGCCGATTCTACTTGCCCACAGATTAACCAGGCAACTTGCAGAGGCTCGGAGAACTGACCTGAAATTTTTGAGGCCTGATGGGAAATCGCAGGTCACCGTAGAATATCAGAATAATAAACCCGTGAGAGTCACAACCATAGTGATTGCTGCCCAGCACTCGCCGGATATCTCAAATAAGGTTCTCCGGGATAGTATAATTGATAATGTCGTCAAAAAGGCAATTCCTGAAGACATGATGGATAGTAAAACATCTATTTACATTAATCCCACCGGAAGGTTTGTTATCGGAGGTCCAAAGGCAGATTGCGGGGTGACGGGTAGAAAGATTATAGTGGATACCTATGGCGGTATGGGAAGACATGGCGGCGGCTGCTTCTCGGGCAAGGACCCATCAAAGGTGGACCGCAGTGCTGCCTACATGGCGCGGTATATTGCAAAGAATGTTGTGGCTGCAGGACTCGCTGACAGATGCGAGGTGCAGATAGCCTATGCCATTGGTGTTGCGGAGCCCGTTTCTTTTCTGGTAAACACATTTGGAACTGCAAAGGTGGAGGAACACAAAATAGAAAAGGCGTGCCTTGAAATTTTTGATATGCGTCCGCGGGCAATAATCAAAACCCTTGACTTACTCAGACCAATCTACAGAAAGACCGCGGTTTACGGACATTTCGGCAGAAATGAGCCTGAATTCACCTGGGAAAAAACAGACAGAGCAAAGGAATTAAAAAATTTAGTAAAGTAAGGAGATGAAAAATTACGATATTAAAAATATAGGGTTAGCAGAGAAGGGGCGGCTCAGAATAGAATGGGCATCAAAAAGCATGCCTGTCTTGAATCTTATATCCGAAAGATTTAAGAAGGAAAAGCCACTGAAGAATGTGCGCGTGGCTGCCTGTCTTCATGTCACAACAGAAACAGCCAACTTAATGCAGACGCTTGTAAACGGCGGCGCGGAGGTTGCGCTCTGTGCATCAAATCCGCTGAGCACACAGGATGATGTTGCTGCCTCTCTTGTTAAACATACTGGCATCTCCGTCTTTGCAATCAAGGGAGAGGATAGCAAAACATATTACCGACATATTGAGTCAGTCCTTTCAATCAAACCAAATGTAACAATGGATGATGGGGCTGATCTTATCTCCACAATTCATAAAAATAAGAAAAAATACCTTGATGGAGTACTCGGTGGAACTGAAGAAACAACAACGGGTGTCATCCGCCTCAAGAGCATGGCTCAAAAGGGTGTCCTTGCTTATCCTGTCATTGCTGTTAACGATGCCCAGACAAAACATTTTTTTGATAACCGCTATGGAACGGGCCAGAGCACAATTGATGGAATCATAAGGGCTACCAATCGTCTCCTCGCTGGCTCTGTCTTTGTCGTCTGTGGTTACGGATGGTGTGGCAGGGGCGTTGCAATGCGCGCACGAGGGATGGGAGCCAATGTTATTATTACGGAAGTTGATCCGGTGAAGGCACTTGAGGCAGTTATGGATGGCTTTACTGTAAAACCAATTGCAGAAGCAGCAAAAGAAGGCGACTTCTTCTGCACACTGACCGGTGATATAAATGTCATAAGGAAGGAACATTTCTTAAAAATGAAGGATGGAGCAATAGTGGCAAACTCGGGACATTTCAATGTAGAACTTGATATCGCAAATCTGATTAAAATCTCAAAAAAGAGAAGGATGATCCGTGACTTCGTTGAAGAATTTGAATTAAAAAATGGGAAAAGGATCTATCTCCTTGGAGATGGTCGCCTCATCAATCTTGCGGCAGCAGAGGGACATCCGCCAAGTGTTATGGATATGAGCTTCGCTAACCAGGCGCTCGCGGTGGAATATATAGTCAAAAACTACAAAAGCCTTGAGAAGAAGGTCTATGGTGTTCCTCCGCATATTGATAGAAAAATTGCGGAACTTAAATTGAAGAGCATGAACATTAAAATTGACCGCCTGACAAAAGAGCAGAAGAAATATCTTGAATCCTGGGAAGAAGGAACATAACTCCTAACGATAGATTCTCTCAATTTCTTTTCTAAGTCTGTTGAGAGGCAATTGCCCGGGAGCCACCTTTTCATCCAGACAGGCATAGGTGAGGCATGAGCCAAAGAGCCCACCGTAGATTCTTGTAAACTCTCCTGCCTTCCCCATAGCAATTCCTATGACCGGATATCTATCTGAGACCTTCTTTACAAAAGCCATAAGTCGCATTGCCTCATCAATGCTCCTTGCATATCCTGCGACCTTCAAGACATTTGCTCCAGACCTTCTGAATACATTAAGTATATTTTTAAGAACATCCTCCTTCGGTATCTTCTTGAAATCATGGAATGAGAAGATCACTGTTTTCCTTTTCTGTCGTGCCCTGGATATAACTTTTCTTCTGATTTCTTCTGCCTCAAATTCTATATCAATAGCATCCACAAAAGGAATGAGTTTCAAAAAATATTCCAGCCTGTTTTTTTCTCCATCCCGACCATACTTTCTCTCCCAGACATCTTTTCTGATTGTACATATAACAGGAAGACGGTGTCTTTTTATTGTCTTTATTATTTTTATTATCTCCTCCATAGATTTTTTTTGAATCTTATCCACCCGAAGTTCTACTATTTGGGCACCTCTTTCTTTTATATTCAGAATTTCCCCTGAAGATAGTTCATCAGTCACAACTGCAACTATCCCCGGTGCGCCTGTAAGTTTTACAGAACCAATTTGTATTTTTTTCATTTATTCCATCGCCTCTTTCATAGTTTTCACAAAATCGCTCACCTTTAAAAGTGCTTTCCTTTTTCCGTTGTTTTCAAGAATTATATTTATGATGGCACTTCCAACAATTACTCCATCGGCGAATTTTGAAAGCATCTTCGCCTGTTCTGGCATGGAGAGGCCAAAACCAACACAAACAGGTAACTCTGTCAATCCCTTAATTCTTCTAACATTCTCCTCTATTCCCTCAGGAAGCACCTCCCTGCTCCCTGTAACGCCTGTCAGTGAAACATAATATAGAAAGCCCCTTGTGCATTCTGAAATGATTTTTATCCTCCTTTCTGTGCTCGTGGGCGCCACAAGAAAAATAGTTGCAAGCCCCTCTCTCCGCGCATATTTTACAAGATTCCCTGCCTCCTCAGGAGGAAGATCAGGAATAATTATACCATCCACTCCACTCTTCACCGCATCTTCCGCAAACTTTTCAATCCCGTAGGCTAAAAAAGGATTATAGTAACCCATTAGCACAATCGGTATATCGGTCTTTTTTCTTATGCGCTCCACTAACCCCAGAACATTCTTTAAAGTTACTCCGTTTTTAAGGGCTTCCTCAGATGCCCTCTGAATTGTTGGTCCATCCGCAATGGGGTCAGAAAATGGAACCCCGAGTTCAATTATGTCTGCTCCTGATTCCTCAAGTATCCCTACAAGATCCTGAGTATATTTGAGTGAAGGAAAACCAGCGGTAATATATGTTATAAGTGCGCGCCCCTCTCTTTTCTTTAACTCTCTAAATTTGTTCTCTATTCTATTCATTGCTCAATCCAAGGGCACCTGAAGCCACATTTACATCCTTATCTCCCCTGCCAGAGAGATTTAAGACAACGATTTTATTTTTAAATCTCCTCGCAATCTTTTTTAACCCCGCAATAGCATGGGCACTCTCAAGGGCGGGAATTATTCCCTCATACTCAGAGAGTATTTTAAATCCCTCCAGCGCCTCACCATCAGTGACGCTCATTACTTCAATTCTGCCCCTCTCCTTTAAAAAACTCAATTCCGGACCCACTCCAGGATAATCAAGGCCGGCGGAAATAGAATGGGCTGGATAAATCTGCCCCTCCTCTGTCTGAAGGACATAACTCATGCTCCCATGGAGCACACCTGGCTTTCCAGCAGTCAGTGAAGCACCGTGTTTTCCTGAATTTAGGCCCAGTCCCCCTGCTTCAACCCCGATCATCCTGACCTTTTTATCTCCCAGAAATGGATAAAAAAGCCCCATGGCATTGCTGCCTCCGCCAACGCAGGCAATTAGAAGGTCCGGAAAGCCTCCTGAAATCTTTTTGATCTGAGATCTCACTTCTTCACCAATCACGGATTGGAAATCCCTCACCATCATCGGGTATGGATGTGGCCCTGCTACAGAACCAATAATATAATGCGTATCTTTTACATTTGTCACCCAGTCTCTGATTGCCTCATTCATCGCATCCTTTAATGTGCATGTCCCAGCATTGACAGGGATGACCTTTGCCCCCAACAATTTCATACGTATTACATTCAATGATTGCCTCTTTATATCCTCTGTTCCCATATAAATTACACACTCTAAACCAAAAAGCGCTGAGGCAGTGGCAGTAGCAACGCCGTGCTGTCCCGCTCCTGTCTCCGCTATAATGCGCCTCTTCCCCATCATTTTTGCAAGTAATGCCTGCCCGATTGTGTTATTTATTTTATGTGCGCCGGTATGACATAGATCCTCTCTTTTTAAATAAATCCGTAATCCAAAGAATTCAGAAAGCCTCTCAGCAAAATATAATGGCGTTGGTCTGCCGGCATAATTGTTTAGATAATATTTAAGTAATCGCTGGAACTTTCTATCCTTTCTTATTCTCCTGTAATTGCTCTCCAGTTCCTCCAGCGCAGGCATAAGTGTCTCTGGAACATATCTTCCACCGAAGCTACCAAAATGCCCGAGACGGTCCGGTAATTGCATAATTTTATTATTTTAACAGTCCATTGATTTTTTGCAATTATTTGTCTCATTCTGTGGAGGCATCCTTTTTTCCTGTGATAACATTATTCTGTTTTAATTTGACATTTATTATTAAAATGTTATTATTATAAAATATGCATAAATTGCTCTTTATAATAAATAGCATAGTGCTATTTTTATCTATTTCATGCTCTCAAAAGAGAGCTCCCGTTGTACAGGAACAGCCGGTCATACCTCCACCACAGGTTGCGCCTGTCCCATCTAAGGAGTTAACTTTAAGTTTATCTCCTGAGAAGCTCAGGACAGCAGAAGAGGGCTATCCCGTAGGTCCATGGGACACACTCCAGATCACTGTATGGAATCACCCGGATCTCACAAAACAGACCATTGTGCGCAAGGATGGAACCATTTACATGCCACTCATCGGCGATGTGCATGTAGAGGGGCTTTCGGTTCAGGAGGTTCAGAAACTTCTTACAGAGAAATTATCGTATTATATAAAGAATCCGATGGTTGATGTTGAGATTAAGGAGTTCCGCAGCAGACGGGTTTACTTTTTAGGCTCTGTAAACAAACCCGGCGTTTACAGCCTGATAGAAGAGACAAATATTCTTGAGGCACTTTCCCTTGCTGGCGGACCCACACTTGATGGAAACCTTGCCGGAACATTTCTCATAAGAAACAATAAGGTATATCCCCTTAATCTATTTAATGTGGTGAAATACGGAGACCTCACACAGAATGTAATACTTCTTGACAAGGATATAATCTATATCCCGAGCAGTAGGGATATGAAGATATTCGTGCTGGGAGAGGTGCGCTCGCCCGGCGCCATTCCGTTCCAGAACGAACTCTCTGTCGTTGACGCAATTGCCCAGGCAGGGGGAGTACTCCACTCCGGCAAGATAAGCAAAGTCAAAATTATAAGGGGAGATCTTTCAAATCCAACGCTCATCAATGTTAATGTTGACAGCATAATGGATGGTGATTTATCATATAAGGACTATATGCTTATGCCAGGGGACATAGTTTATGTTCCTAAGACAATAATAGCAAGCTGGAACCAGATTATTGAAGACATAAAACCGACGCTGGAGACACTGATACTGAGTCCACTTCAGGCGACTTTACAGGTCTTAATCTACCAGCAGGCAATAGAGGCAACAAAGAATAGATAGAATATGGAACAACTGGACGACAGGCAGGAAATACGCTTAACCGATTATTTATTAATACTCTTCAGGAGAAGACATATAATTCTTCTAAGTTTTTCCATTGTCTTTATCTTTACCGCAATCAAAACTCTGACCACAAAACCAGTTTATGAATCAACGGCAACTCTTCAGTTAGAGGAGCGAACCAGGGAAAGTGAGTTGCTTTCAGAACTTGTGATAATGAGCAGATGGAATCCTGTAAATACTGAGATGGAAATTATAAAGAGCAGGAGTGTGGCTGAAGAAGTTGTGAGAGAAATGGGACTTGACAGGGAAATAATTAATGAGAATAAAAATCTCACATTAAATATTGAAAATTTCCGCACAGAATCAATGAATGCTGAAAAGATTTTCACGATAAAATTCATTGATAATTATGGTAGTTTCTCTGTGCTTGATGGAGAAACGCCGGATGTTGGAAAGGGGGTCGTGGGAGTTCCATTTACTTCAAAACTACTGAGTTTCAACATCACTTCAACCAATGCAAAAAAAGGCGATAGTTTTAAAATCAGGACGAGGGCATTTAATAAAGTGGTAAAAAGTATTATAAATAATATAAAAGTAAAGGATGTGGGAGAACAGACAAACATTATGGCTGTGACATTCCGCTATGACAACCCTGAGAAGACGAGAGCCATACTGAATAAAATTATTGAGGTTTATCTCAGGAAGAATATTGAGAGAAAAAGCCAGAATATATCACAGACCCTTGAATTTATTACAACACAACTTGAATCAGTGCGACAGGAACTGGAAAAATCAGAAATTGCTCTTCAGAGATACAAAACAGAACACGGCTATGTTGAACTCAGCGCAAGCACTACAAACCTCATTGATAAATTATCAGAATTTGAAAAGGCAAGGGCAGAACTGTTAATCAAGAAAAAGCAGATTGAACCCCTCTATAATTCACTCAAAGGTGATAACAATTCCGCTAACTATATCTTACCAACAATTACAACGGAGGATCCAATCGTATCTGAGATGGTAAAAAACCTTACCCAGCTTGAGGTTCAGCGGAGAGTCCTCCTTGATGAATATACAGAACAGCATCCGCAGGTTATTACAATCTCAACACAGATAAATGAGTTAAAGAAAAAAATTCTTGACACCCTTGAAAATACCCTTGATGCAATAAACAAGCAGGATAAGAGTTTAACATCAATTATTCAGAGATATGAGAGCAATCTTAAGGAGATTCCTCAGGCAGAGAGGGAACTTGCGGGATTACTGCGCTCTGCAAGGGTAAACGAAGAGATCTATACATTCCTTCTTAAAAAGCACGAGGAGGCAAAGATATCCAAGGCAGCGACTGTGAGTAATGTAAGGGTGATTGACCCACCTTCATTGCCGGAGTTACCGGTGGAGCCAAAGAAAAAGAGAAATTTAATGATTGGCTTCCTTGTGGGCATCCTCTTTGGTATCACCCTCGGCTTCGTTGCTGAATTTCTTGATGACTCAATAAAGTCGGTTGAGGAGGTTGAGAGAAAATTAAAACTTACAATTTATGGCTCAATTCCACATTTTCCAGAGCAGATGGTTGATGCAGGTGTAGATTCAACAAGGGAAGGGAGAAAGCACAGACAGCCACGTTTATTCACTCAGTTAGACCCAAGGTCAAGCGTTGCTGAGGCATACAGGTCTTTGAGGACAAACATACAGTTCGCTGAACTTGAAAAACCATTGAAAACAGTGCTTATTACCAGCACAGGTCCTTCTGAGGGAAAAACCACGAGCACAGTTAACATCGCAATCTCTATAGCACAGACAGGGCTCAAAACCCTCATTCTGGACTGTGACCTCAGAAAACCGGCGGTGCACCGCTACTTCAATGTTCCTCAAGAACCAGGCATTTCAAATTATCTATTTGGCAAGACACCATTAGATAATGTCATACTCCCAACAGAGTATGAAAATCTGAGCATTATTACAAGTGGTGCAATTCCTCCGAATCCGGCTGAACTCTTGAGCACGGTTAAGATGGCTAATTTTTTAACGGATATCAAGGAAAAATTTGATTTTATAATAATTGATAGCCCCCCGATCCTTGCTGTTACTGACGCCGTTGTCCTTTCATCACGGGTGGATGCTGTCTTCCTTGTAATTCAGGCAGGCAGAGCAACCATCCAGGGAGTCACAAGGGCATACATTGCACTTAAGAATGTAAATGCGCCTCTTAAGGGAGCAATCGTAAATGACCTGAAGGCAGAAAGTTTTCTCCGCTATGGATATTACAGGTATTATTACAGATATCCATATTATTACTATTACTATACATATTCTAAATCGTACGGTGATGTGAAAAAACCATCAATAGTTGAAAAGGTCAAGAATTTTATAATACCCTATATCAGAAATGATTGACATCCATTCCCACCTGTTGTTTGGTCTTGATGAGGGAGCGAAGGATATCCAGGATACTTTAGAAATATGTCGTTATCTAGCAGGAAACGGTTTTGATACAATTGTTGCCACCCCCCATATAATTCCGGGACTTTACAACAACACCCCGGAAAAAATCTTAACGCGACTGGAGGAAGTAATTACAATTTTAGAACAGGAGAATATAAATTTAAAACTGCTCGCAGGTGCTGAATATTATCTTGACTATGTATTCTATAAGAACCTCTCAAAGCCGGATAATTTAATAACATTGAATAAGAATAGCAAATATATTCTTGTTGAATTTCCCATAGCGGGGATTCCAAATATTGCAAAGGAGATTGCCTTTAAAATTAAGGTTAATGGATTAAACCCTGTCCTTGCACATCCGGAAAGATACGCAACAATAATTGAGAAGCCTGAAAAGGCATCGGAACTCCATGCAATGGGCTTTATACTCCAGATGAATCTCGGAAGTTTAAATGGCGGGTACGGCTCAGCAGTAAAAAAGACAGCAGAAAAACTATTGTCTGCAGACATTATATATTGTGTGGCTCTTGATGTTCACAATATGGAACAGGCAAAGGCATGCATTGAGAAGGGAATGCCTGCATTAAGAAGTATTGCTGGCGAAGAGGGACTCCGGGCACTTCTTGTTGAACACCCTGCAAATCTGATCGGGGAATTCTGATTAAATTTTATATCATTCATGAATCAACTGCCACCCAGATTCGTTCCTGCCCCACTGTGCACACCACATCCATGCCCTGCATTATTCCGAGTTTTCTGTAGGCAGCATGGGGCATCTCAATCTCAAAAGTAACTTCTGAATTATTTAATTTAAAAATAAGTGTATGACTGAACCCCTTTTCAAAGACCCGGACAATCTTTCCACGCAAGGGATTATCCTTACGTTCATTCTGCTCTGGATCCTTCAGAATCCTGACTTCCTCGGGCCTCACTCCCCAGTAAATCCTATCACCCACTTTCAGGTGCTCGTTTCTGAAGGTTCTCTCCACCCTCACTTCACCAATACCATCTGTATGGATTGTAATAACGGATTCACCAACAGAGCGAACCTCTCCAGTGAAAATATTCTTAAACCCCAGAAATTCCGCAACAGATCTGGTTTTTGGATGGAAATAAATTTCGTTTCTCTTGCCGGTCTGCTGAAGCCGCCCTTCAAGAAATACAGATACCACATCGCCGAGAAGGAAGGCCTCCTCAAAATCGTGAGTCACATGCAATGCGGTAAATTTCATATCCTCGTGGAGGGACTTGATGAAGTGCTGTAACTGATTCTTCTGCAAAGGCGGAAGTGAAGAAAGGGATTCATCGAGAAGCAAAAGTTCTGGCTTAACAACGAGTGCCCTCGCAAGAGCAACTCTACGCTTCTCTCCCTCACTCAGTTCATCAGGATATCTCTTGAGGAGGTCAGATATTCTGAATATCTCCACAAGTTTATGAACATTCATCAATGCATCCTTCATGTCCATTTTTTTCGCCCTTGCGCCGAACAGTATATTTTCTTCCACATTGAGATGGGGAAAGAGACCAAGAGTCTGGGGGACGTAAGCAATATTGCGGCCCTCGGGTGGCACTTCTGTCACATCAATACCATTTAAAATAATTCTGCCCCGCTTCAATTTATGAAATCCAGCGATTGTCTCCAGGAGAACAGTTTTTCCAACACCGGATGGCCCCAGGAGAACATAATATTCACCCTTTTTAATCTTCAGATAAAAGTCCTTCAGAATAAATTCACCAAGGTTTAATTCCAGTGCTTCTATCTCTATCATATAGTTGGTCCCTTCCTGATTATTAACCTTATTAATACCATATTTACAACTGAAATAAGAATTAATATAAAGATTAAGACAAAGGTTTTCTGAATATCAGCCGTTGATAAACTCATAAATATGCTTATTGGCAGTGTTTCCGTCTTCATGGCAATGGCACCTGCAACAGTAACTGTGGCACCAAATTCCCCCAGTGCCTTTGCAAAACCTGTGAGCATGGTTGCAAGAAGGGCATTCTTAGAAAGGGGAACTGTAACATATAGAAACGATTTCATCTTTGAATAACCCAGACTTCTCGCCACAAGTTCATATGACTCCGGGATTGTATCAAAATGGCTTTTTAAAATTCTGATGGCAAAGGGAAGCACAATTGCTGTCTGGACGAGAATAATACCTGGCACTTCAAAGATAAACTTTACCAGGTGTTTTTCTATCCATATTCCAGCAGGGGTGTTCAAAAACATCAACACCATGGCACCCATGGCAACCGGCGAAAGGGATATAGGCACATCAAGGATTATCTCAATTAGATTTTTAAGGGGCAATTTTAATCTTGAAAGAGCATAGGCGCAGGGAAGTCCTAAAAGAACGGAAATAAATGTCACAGCTGATGCACTGAGGAGGCTCAGCTTCACTGCAAAACGGATCTCCGGCTTACTTATTGCCTCTCTGATTCCTTCAATATCTATAATTGAGAATGACAGAATAAAAATAGAGATATAAAAAAGGGTAATTAAAAAAAGAATGGTAACCACTGTAATATTGAATCTATTTTCACTCCTCATCTTACTCGATGGTATTCCACCGGGATATATCCCTCACCGATCCTTGAGAAGGGGGCTTTTATTTTAACCTCTTCCTCGCTTACAAGATATCCGTGTTTCTTAAAGATTTTTTGCGAAGGCTCTGAATTAAGAAATTCAATGAACTTCAAGGCAAGCCACTGATTGGTGCTGAATTTTGATACAGCCACAGGGACATAAGCAATGCGAGGAATCTCTTCGGGCTTAAACTCAATTGATTCTATGGATTCAGGGTACCATCTCTCAAAAACATTCCAGCCAATCACAGCGTCCACAGCACCCATTGCGAGGATGGCGGCAGTTTTTTCACAGCTTTCAAGATGCGCAACTATGTTCCTCTCTACATCCTTCAGGAGTTTGTTGAATTCAAAGATCTCAATAGCATAAAGCCCCAGGCATACGCTCTCAGGATTTCCTATGGCAATACGAATCCCTGGGCGTTTAAGGTCATTCAATGAAAGAATATTTTTCGGATTTCCTTTACGGACATTAATAACAGGAAAGAGATACGCAATTTTTCGTTCTGTCTCTGGTAACACCAGTCCCCTCCTCTTCGCCCTTACCATAAAATCAGGGGATGCAGGTAAGTAGATGTCGCCGCGGCGAGAAAGTTCCATCTGGGAAAGCACAAATCCAGAACCACCGTAAGACACATTTATGGTAACACCTTCACTTTTTTTAAACTCCCTGATGACCTCATCAAGGGGGGGTTTTATGGCTGACCCTGCAAAAATAAACAACCCATCAGCCATAGAAATACCTGTAAGGCAAAAGGAAAAAATGAACAGGAAAATTTTCATGAATAATGATAAATCTTATGCGCGAAGTTCTATTTTGGGCTTAATCTCATTCTCTTCCAGGGTAATTACAACTCTTCCGCTCTGATTTGTGCCAAACAGCTGGAATGCCACTTCTTCTAATACCTTTGCAATTGCAGAATCAAGACCCCTTGCTCCCGTCTCACGCCTCAAGGCATCCTTAACAATGTGCTCGGAGACCCTGGGATCAAATACAATTTCCAGTCCCTCTTCTTCAAACTCTTTGATGTAATGACTCAACTTTATATCAAGAATCTCCTTGAGCGTTGATTCATCAAGGGGCTGGAATGGAATTACCCTCTGAAACCGAGCGATGAGTTCGGGGAGAAACCCATATGTATAAAATCTGCTTATGTCCTCAATCTCCTCTGTCTCTATTCTATAGGCAATTTTACTTTTACGATGGGGCAAAATCTTCTTCATAAAGCCTATGTTGGTTTCTGATTTTACTTCCTTTAACCCTGAAAAAGCACCGATGGCAAAAAAGGTTATATCATGGGTAGAAATAAGTGTTCTTGGACCTCTGTGGGAAAAGCCATAATCAAGTGGCACCTGTATGTCTGAGCCTTCAAGCAATTTTAATAACTCCCGCTGAACGCCGTAACCTGAAACATCCTTTGTTGTTCCCTGACCAGCAAACCTCAAATTGCTGTTTGAACCTGCAATTTTATCAAATTCATCAAGTGCAACCACACCGCATTCTGCAATCTCAAGATAGCCCCTTGATGCATAAATCAACTGAACCAGAATGTTTATGACATCATCGCCCACATAGCCGGTCTCTGAAAATTTCGTCATATCTACAATGACAAAGGGAATTTTTAATATCTCTCCAAATAAGAGTTCAATCAAATATGTCTTCCCGCATCCTGTGGGACCAACAAAGATATAATTATATCTCGGCGGCAGGGACTCACGACTGATTCTCTTCTCGTGCAGGAGTTTTAATTTTTTAACATGCCTGTACGCCCCCAGGCAGGCTGCTTTTCTCGCATATTCCTGGCCTCTGTAACCGAGCGCTTCAAGCTCCTGATATAGTTTTGATGGTGAATACAATGGAATGGATGCCACAAAATCTTTGACCTGAATCCCCTTTGCAGGCCTGTTGCCCCTTTTATCATCGTCCCGGTAGTCATAAAAATCTTTCATCATTTCCCTCCTGGATTAAATTATAGACCTTTTCTCACAAAGTTTCCCCTGATATGTATTTCTCTCCTTCATCATCTCTTTTATTCTATTGATAACCCTCATCTTATTTCTCACCCACTCCGGTGCTATCAGGAAATCATCAGGCGATTCACCTGTGAGACGATGGATTACAACCTCTGCTGGAATCCGCTCAAGCATATCCACGACATAAGTTGCATATTCATCCATGGTGAGCAGGTCAATCATTTTATTATTATACCATTTTTCTGCAACTGTGTCTTTAATAATGTGAAAGGAGTGAATTTTTATTCCATCTATCCGGATTTCCCTGAGAAATTCTGCTGTGCGAATGATATCTTCCCGTCCCTCTCCTGGCAAGCCCACTATTACATGGGCAACGACCTCAATGCCATTTTTGTGAGTCCTCTCCACAGCATCAGCAAAGTCAGCAACCGTGTGGCATCTGTTGATCCTCTTCAACGTATCGTCGGAGGCTGACTGTAAACCATATTCCATCCAGAGGTAAGTCTTTTCTGAAAACTCTCTTAACATCTCAAGGGTTTCATCAGGAACGCAATCAGGCCTTGTGCCAATCGCCAGCCCCACTACAGAAGGAAATGATATTGCTTCATTATATAATTCCCTGAGTCTCTCAGGAGAAGAATAAGTATTTGTATTTGACTGAAAGTATATAATAAATTTATCTGCATTGTATCTTTTCTTCATCCTTTCAATTCCGGAGGTTATCTGCTCCTTCAGATTTCCCAATTTATAAGGGGGATAGAGTGCTCTGTCATTACAATAAATGCACCCACCCCTCCCCCTGCTTCCATCCCTGTTCGGACATGTAAAATCCATATGAACGCAGACCTTCTGAACCCGTGTGCCAAACCTTTTCCTTAAGTGCCCGCTCAGGGAATTATAAAGATGCATTGAGAATAATTATATCAGAAATCTTACGATAAATCTAATACCTTACTTCGCTATCAGCCCTTTTACATAAAACCGAACACCCTCTTCAATAATCTCATCCACCCCCGCATCTATCTGTCCGTTCAAAAATCTTGACAATAGTTCTCTCACCATACCTGATGCCACATAGGAAATAATTTCGGGATTCACCTTTCTTATGATTCCTTTATTATAGCAATAATTCAGGAATTCCTTTGAAATCTCCATTAAACCGTTGTGGTAACTTTCAAGTTTCTTCTGAAACTTACCACCAACCATTCCTAATTCCTTCAGAAAGATTCCCGCAAGATCTTTATTTTGCAATACCAGGTCTTTGAATCGCATAGAGACCTTGAGAATATGATTGTAGAAGTCCTCCTGGGTATTCAAGGTATGATAATCAATGTCAGCGAAATTTTTTAGCACCTGGGTCATCAATTCATCAAGCAATTTTTCAAATAGCTCGGTTTTGCTTTTGTAATAGAGGTAGAATGTTCCCCTCGCAATGCCGGCTGTCCTGACAATATCTGACACCTTTGTGCGGTGAAATCCCTTCTTCGCAAAAATCTTTGCTGCTGCCTTAATAATGTTCTTTTCTTTACGCCTGATTCTCATCTTCCCATTTTTAAAATAGACCGTTAGGTCTATTATTGACACTTACAGAAGAAATGTCAAGGAAAATTTGTAGTAAAATACCTATATAGTGGGTTAATTTTTCTTATTTTTAAATGCTCTCTATATTGAAACAAAAGTTGCTTAAAGAAAATCATAAATTATAATGGAATAAAACTACCGATGATAATAGATGCCCTTATAGAAAATAAGAATATAGATGACTCTTCGGACGCAGTTGTAGTTGGTTCCGGCGCTGGCGGCGCTGTGGTAGCAAAGGAACTTGCGGAAGGCGGAATGAAGGTAATAATTATTGAGGAGGGGGGAAGTTATTCCGGCAAGGACTTCAACAGAAAGCCACTGGATATGTTTAAATTACTCTACAGAGACGCGGGGCTTACTACTGTTGGTTTTAACCCGGTGATATTCCTCCCTCTTGGAAGGTGCCTGGGCGGCACAACGACAATAAACTCCGGTACCTGTTATCGTGCGCCATCCTATATTCTGAAGAAATGGCGTGAGGAGTATGGAATCACAGACCTTACTGAGGATAATATGGAAAGATGGTATTCCAGGGTCGAGAAGATTATAAATGTGGAACCGGTACCGGAGGAACTCCTTGGCAAAATCGGAAAGCTATTCAGAGAGGCGGCAAAAAAACTGGGCTATAGGGCAGGAAGTATTCCGAGGAATGCAAAAAATTGTAAGGGCTGCGGACACTGCGCCTTTGGATGCATTGAGGATGCAAAGCAATCAATGAACCTTTCATACATTCCACTGGCAGAGAAATATGGAGCAAAGGTTTACATACACTCAAAAGCAAGGAGAATCATAACTGAAAATGGATGTGCCCGGGGCATTGAAGCAGAGATTGTTGAGAGAAACGGCAGAGAGACAGGATTTAAACTTAAAGTTAAGGCAAAATATATCTTTATTGCCTGCGGAGCCCTCCATACGCCTGCAATGTTATTGAGAAACAAAATCGGCAACAAACATACGGGCAGACATCTGAGAATTCATCCCTCAATAAGGGTAAGTGCCCTTTATGATGAGGTGATAAGGGGATGGGAGGGCGTGCCCCAGAGTTTCCATATTCACGAATTTGAGAATGAAGGCATATTCCTCCAGGGGCAATTCGTTCCGCCCGGCGTTGAAGCCCCCATGCTTCCAGGAACAGGGATTGAGCACAGGAGATTGATGGAGAATTACGAGCGCCTTGCATCATTTGGTGCTTTAATTTCGGACGACTCTGAAGGCAGGGTCAGAGCACTGCCTGATGGCAGACCCTTTGCATCCTATACTCTGAATAAAGGAGACCTTCACAAACTCCTCCGCGCTTCAGCAATTACTGCTGATCTATTCTTTGCCTCGGGCGCAAAGAGAGTCTTCTTCCCGATTTACGCCTTCAATAAGGCAACTTCGCCCGGGGATTTGATTAAAATTTACGATAGAGTCAGAAGACCAAATCAGATTGAGATGATGGCATTTCATCCCATGGGCACATGCAGGATGTCAGCAAATCCAGATAATGGCGTCGTTGACATCAATGGCGAGGTCTATGGCTGTAAAAATTTATTTGTATGCGATGCAAGCATCTTTCCCACATCAACGCGCATCAATCCTCAATTAACAATCATGGCAATGGCAACGCGAATTGCAGAGAGGATGCTGGGTAAGGCGAAATAGGAAGCATCCCTAATTCAGGCAATTAAATTTGACTCAATAACCTGATGTATGATAAATATAATAAATGGAGATTAAAATTGTTGAACATGCCAGAGAAAGATCTATTGAAAGAGGGACTACGGGCGAAGAAATTACAAAAAGGTTCTCAAAGAAGGAAATGATTTCATCGCAAAGAAGGGCAGAAAAGGGAAAGAAATGATATTTGAATATAGTAAAGAATGGCTCGGTAAAATTTATCCTCAAAAGAAAGTTAAAGTAATTTTTATTGAGGAAGACAATGAAATTATTGTTATTACGGTAAAAGTATTATATGGACAATGGAGGTGATTTATGAGAATTACATACGACCCAAAGTATGACCTGCTCTATATAAAACTTGGTGAGGCAGAAAAGGTTACCTGCAAAGAGGTGGATGAAGATATCACTTTTGATGTGGATTCATCCGGGAAATTAGTGGGAATAGAGGTTCTCTCTGCTTCAGAACATATAAATCTTGCAGCACTCCTGCCTGTGGAGATAAAAAAGGAGCGCGGATAGTGTCAAGTTCCTTCAGATTTGATTCAATAATCTCTTTTTTAAGAACCATACATTAATTTCTCCTCAAGGATCTTTTTCTGTTTCATCCTCAAAAACTCTGTATCTCTGTATTCTTTCAGAACACGACTTTCAAACTCATTTTCAACTTTTTCGTCCTTTTTGTAAATAAGTTTACCACTTTTTATAATATTCATTATTCATATTCATCACGGGTGATACCTGTGAAAGGTCAATGAGGTCAATTCTATCGGTACCCAGGACAGTAGAAATATCTTCAATTAATGGCAGAAGATTCCTCTGCCAGGAGAGCACTGCTATATCCACATCATGGGCTATTTTATTACTGACAAGAGAACCAAATAGATATGCAAGAATAACCCTATGCTTCTTAAATACCTTTTCAAGATTTCCAAAGCGGGATCAGATATCTTCACGGACATTCTTATATTTTTTCCGTCGTTCCTCTATGCCCATGTAATAACCTGTGCCCTCTGTTATGTAAATATTATATCACACCAATTTACTTAATTCCTTGCACACATCCTTTGCCTCAGCAACAATTCTCTCAATCAACTCCTTCACCGTAGGTATATCCTCAATCAAGCCCACTACCTGACCGCAGGCAATGACGCCTTTATCAAGGTCGCCTGAAAGGTATGCCTCCCTCCCCACCTTCCCGCTGATGAGAGGCAGTAAATCCTCAAGGGTTGAACCTTTGTTCTCCATTTCCAGCACTGTTTCAGCATCCCTGTTTCGCCTCACCCTCTCTGTATTCCTGATGGAGCGGAGGATTGTCATCGTATCCGTCTCCTGGGCAGTGACCATCCAGTGCTTGAAATTTTCATGGACAGGGCACTCCTTCGTTGCCATGAAGCGCGTCCCCATGAGAACTGCTTCAGCACCCAGTGCAAGAGCAGCAACAAGCCCCCTCCCATCGGCAAATCCGCCACCTGCAACAACCGGAATCTTCAATGACCGCGCTGCTTTCGGTATTAACACTAAGGATGTAACATCGTCCATCCCGGGATGACCTCCGCATTCAAAGCCGACGATTGTAACTGCGTCAACACCCACTGATTCTGCCTTTTTTGCAAATCTCACTGCTGGAACTTTATGTAAAATTTTAACTCCTGCCCTTTTTAATTCCGGCACAATCCATTCTGGATTCCTTCCCGATGTCTCCACTATCTTCACACCCTCCTCAATAATTACATCAAAATACCTCTTATAGACATCTTCGTTTCCCAGCACAGGAAGCATTGATACATTCGCACCGAAGGGTTTGTCCGTGAGATCACGCATCTTCCTGATCTCCTGCCTGAACTCCTCTGCAGTGGGAAATGAGAGGGCATTGATGATTCCGAGACCACCTGCGTTTGAGACAGCAGAGGCAAGCTGTGATGTTGCAAGCCACTGCAAACCGCCCTGAATAATAGGATATTTGATTCCGAACATCTCCGTTATTCTCGTCTTGAACATAAATTACTCCTTATGAATTTTCTTCCAGTTTACACTCAATCTGTGAAAAAGACAAGGATTTTGGGAATATATTATTGCGCCTCTATCTCTATATTTATTTTAGAGCTATCAATGTTGTAAGAACTTATAACTGGTTGAATTCGGAGACAGGCAGTAATAGCAACCCTAAATCTTCCAGGAGATACATTTTGAAATGTATAACTTGTAATGTTCTCCTTGATGTATTTACTGATACCCAGCCCCGCCGAGGATATACTGTAAGCAGTCGCTCCATCAATATAATCCCATGTTAGGGTAAAACTGCCATTCCTGAGGGTAACCTTGACTGGTAATTGTGATTTGTCTGTTATTGCATCAGAATCAAATGGAGAAATAATGTGAACTGGTGCAAGAAATTTTACATTGCTCAAAGGAACATTTATGCTTAACTCTCCATAAGAGGACGTTGTAACCTTAAGAATATATGTGTCCTGATTGGAGAAATCGCTTAGATTTTTGTATGAAAGACTACACGAGACCCTTCCATATTTTTCAGCATTTTCGCAATTTCCGGTAAGACAACCAGTTTCTGAACCGCAATGGGGATAATATTTGTCTATGTTTTTCCCTGAAATCTTAACATCTAAAACCTCGTTTTTCCATCCACTATCAATATATAGAAATGCTCCCCAGACAAGTAAACTACTATCCCCCCAAACATCTTGTACTGTTGTAGTTGTTTTCTCAATACTTCGCGTATAGAACGCGTTAGGATAATACAAGCAAGCACTTCCACAATCCTCTGGGGGTGGATAAAAATCTACAATGGTATTACCATCAGTGGCTGTTCCGTCCTTAGAACAACTTGTACATCCATAGTTTAAAATAATGATGCTTAGTAAAAAGATTACTCCCAAAAATTTTAAAACCTTCATAGACCCTCCTTGCTAAAGATAAAGATATATTCCCCCGAATAATCTGTCAAGTATTTTTTTGTAACTGAAGCAATTTTAAAAAACATGAATAATTTAATTCAGTATCCTGAAAGACAGATTAAAACTATCCCATTCACTCACAATGACAAGCCATTTATTTCATCTGTATTAAAACATCACCCTGAACCCACCGAGAAGTTCCACACCATCAGTCAAACTGTTGTTCTTAAAAAGCAGACCAAATCCATTTGCCCTCGCTGTAAGGGTGAAGGAAAAATTAAATAATGAATTTGGTGATAAATTCAGGTCAAGGGAGGTGACTGGCAGGAGGAATGTCCTCTTTGGAGCATCTGCCTCATCATAAAAAAATACCCCTGCACCAAAACCAGGAGAGATTCCAAGCCAGGAGAATGGAGAATAATTATAGTTCCCTGAAAGAGAGAAATGTATAAGACCGAATACGTAACTTCCACTGATAGTGTGATAATCGCCTTCTGTATAACCTAAGTTACCCGATAAAGTAAGATTCTTCCTTAGAACCCTCGTGTAATTTATTTCCGTTAGAAAAGAGAACTCACTCTTCCGCATCTCTTTATTCAAGCCCTCGTTAAATCTGGTTCTATTTGTATGCCTATAAGCACCAAACATCAGCCCTGTTGCATTCTTCCTTATATCAATGACCTTAACCAGTTGAACACCATCGTTATTATAAATCCCGAACCCCTTGTAGTAATAGGGCGCATTCATCTCCTTAATTTCCCTGTGATATTCCTTTCTGAAGGAGACCATTTCTTTCAAATTATATTCTTTTAAAACATCCTTTACTAACTCATAGTCAAGCCATTTGAGATTGTAGCCATTTATATCATCAGGAATCTCCATATTAAATATATAGATATCAGGTGTAACAACAGAAGGCAGTCCTACAAAAATAGAAGGAATCGTCCAGATAACCATGAAACATAATTCTTGCATAAAACAGGAGAAGAAAGAACCACAGGTCTTTTCTTCTTGCTTTTTATCTTCAGCTCTTGCAATAAGACCCCAAAAGAAGGTTTTAACCATCTTAGAATAGGCATATCCCCAGTATCTTTTTCTTATGCCCCTTACGGATAACTCCCTTCTTTCATCTTTCAATAAAATGCCCTCTTTAATTACTTCATCCGAATCCAGTAGTTGAGGGGCCTTGCCTCTAAGTTCATTATTCACATACACCTCTACATCTGGTGGTTGGGAGTCAATGATTACTGTGTGTGCACAGGAATAAAGAAAAGAGGCGATAGAAAAAAGTAGAATAAAAACAAAATAGGGGGTTTTCATTTAGACAAAAAATACCTATTTGCTTTCAAAAACCCATACAACAGTGTCAAATATCCTGCGTTGTGCCATTTTTATCCATTCATCCTCTGTGTAAACTAAAAGATCTGAGGGAGGACGAATTCAATGATCTCACTGGCATACCTTGATCGCCTCCTCACTCTGTAGTTCCCCACAGTGTTCAAATGGAGGCCCTTCCGGATGACTGTTCGGGTAACGCGTCGGTATGTAAAAAGTATCAAGCATTCTCGCTTTATCAAGGAGTTCTTCGGAAGTTGATTCGGGTAATTCCTTCAAAAGCTTTGCAATCACATGTCCCAACGCCTCCTGTCCAAGATAGAGATGCAGTGCTTTCACCGCTTTCTTTCCTGCCTGGTGGGCGGCAAAACAAGCCCATTCATGCCGACCTGCCTTTTTAGAGTCCTTTGCCTGTCCAAGGTCTCGCAATGCCTGCTCAAACCAATCTTTTGCACGCCCAGCCATTATTACTTTATCTCTCAATATAATAATACTTCAATTGTAATAAAGAGCCAAGCGAAAAAAGTAAGTAGCAAAACGGAAGTGTGGTTATACTACAGGTATCTATGTGACCTACTTTCTCCCCTCCCCCTCTGGGAGGTGATTCTACCCCCTGATCCTCTTCATCAGTTCCTTTGCGAGATTGACGAAATAATTCTTTAATTCTTTCGCATCTAATTCCACGAGCATCTCTATTGGCCAGTTATTTATATTGTCCGGGAAATCCTCAACCTTCTCAAATGCCACACCCAACCAGTATAAATCAAAGCCTTTATCCTTCTGGGAAGCTAATTCTGTAAGATTCCAGAGGCTTTCTCTCTGTAAAATAAAATAGAGATCAACTGCATCCTTTGGCTCAGCCCTTCCAAAAACGCAAGGAGTTTATCCCCAATAAGGTCTTTATAATCATTGACTTTTACCTCCAGTTCTGAATCTTCAGGAGAACCAAGCCTACAGGGTGTATCATAAGCAATTCGCAGTTTCACCTTTTCTTCCTCCCTCGCAATTTCATACTCAACAAACGTCTCAAATCTCCGAGTTACCTGAACATGATATGCTTTATTCAGATGTTCTTCAACTACTCTTGAAAAAGGAAGAATTAAGTCTCTCTCAACAGTGAATATATCAAGGTCATAGGATTTTCTATGAGCAAAAAAGAACTCTGCAATGGCGGTTCCCCCTGTAAGATAAAAATTCTCTGAATCCTTAATCCTGGAAAAAGAGTACAGAATCTCTTTCTGAAAATTACTGATGACTCCCTTACACTTAAGCATTGAAATAATTTTCCCATAATCTTCTGACATGCAATGGAAGATCCAATTCTGGAAGTAATCTCTTTACCTCATCCCAGTCAAGGGCAACAATATCCTCTGTCATGCCATAGGTCAAAACCTGTTTGATATACCACTTACGCTGAAAGGGGTCATTTAAATCAATTTCATCTTTTGACCATACTATGTATCGTTTGGGACGCATTCTTTCCTTCGGTTTCTATTTTAACTCAAAACGATGGAGAGAGCAAATTCAGAAATAATCAAGTAAGTAGCAAGATGGAGCAGTTTAGAAGCTCACCCTTGTAATTAAATATGCCCAGTCAGAGTCACCTGCATCTGCGCCCTTGATTGCCTCTATGAAGTCACCCTTGAAGAATCTTGAATAGCCCACTTCAAAGTTCACATTTTTAATAACATCACACCTCACAACCACATCAAGCTCACTTCCAATTGATTTTGGCGCAACGCCATCTGTCTGAATCATAACTGCGCCGCTTGCCCTGTACCAGTTATCCTTATTTGTAAATAGCGAAAGTATATGGTAGTCAGCGCTTACGGAGACTTTATCCATCGGCTTTAATCCAATTCCTCCCCTTATGTCCTGCATATTCTTCCATGACATATAGTCCATATAACCATAATGAGGATGGTTTGTGGGATAGAGATTGTCAAAGGTCTCAAATTTGTTATCTGAACTATCTTTATCACCCGAGGCAATATCATATTCTACAAGAACCTCTGGCTTGAGCATAACCGGGAATGTGTATTTCGCCTTCACTGCGCCTGCAAATGCTTGAATCTTCAGTTTTCTCTCCTGCTTCAGTCCCCACTGGTATGCACCCTCCCCTGTTACTGCAAGGCCCTTCACGCCGGTAAAATGTACTCTGGCTCCGCCTGTCCAGAGCTCCTGGGAGGTTGAGGGACCTGAAGAATCGCGCTTGTAGAACACATATAGATTTGTCTCGGGTCTCATGCCCTCAGAACTTAAAGTTATATGCACTCCTGCAAGGTCTGTGTCGTTGTCTCCATCGTTTGACTCAAGGATCTTTGCTCCGAAGAGGTCAGCATCCATAATATTCCATTTGTAATTAAAGAGAACCGCATCAAAGGCCCTTCCGTAGTTTGACCATCCGAAGGCGCCAATGAGTCGCTGGTCACCGTAATTGATCTCCTGCCTGCCAATTTTTGCATTAAGTGATATTCCAAAAAGATTTTTAAGTGTCAAATAGGCCTGATGGAGGTCAACGGCGTTGTAAAAATTCCTTTTGTAACTCAATTCTCCTGATTCATCCCCTGTAACAGGAAATGTCTTTTCGGTTCCCTGAGCGGTAAAAAGTTCAGAACCCCAGGTCGCTGTATGCTGGGGGACAATATAGAGACCAACCTTATCATTAACCTTCACATCCAGTCCAATTCGTGTCCTTGAAGCAATAAAGGAATTGCTGTCAAATGCATTCTCATTGAAGTCCTCGTTATTTCTGTACTCGGGCCTTATCCTCAACTCTCCACTAACTGTAAGTGATGGATAAAGTTCCTCCTCCAACTCTTCCTGAGCAAATGCCATCCCCGTAAGGAGAATAACGCCAAGAAATATTGAAAGACCTTTCATAATTCACCTCCTGAAACTATTTTTTATATCCTTCCATTGCCTTTGTCAATATTTCAATGCCCTTCTTTGCCTCTTCAACAGAGCGCGTCAGCGACTCCCGCGCCTGTTCTGGATTGTGAAAACCATCTGAATTCTCTGCAGTCCACCATTCCCAGAGGATGTGTGCCTTCTGATGCTGTTCCTGTGCCTCCTTTATAATTGATTCATTTACTTTAAGTTTTTTCGCCTCCACAATCTTATCAATCAACTGAGAAATCCAGAACTCTGCCTTCCTCATCTTCCCCCGAATATGGCTTTTTACTGAATCAATCACATATTCCGCCTCTTCTGCAGTCCATTCTGAATGACATTTGAGACATGTTTCTTTTATGTAATTTTTAGGACTCGTCTGCCAGTGGGAAGTGTAAACTTTTCCTTTCTTGTTCTTAATCTTTGGCATATGACAGTCATTACAGCTGACTCCTGCTTTATCGTGCTTTGAATTCCAGAAAACCTCTGCCTCCGGATGCTGGGCTTTAAAGAGCAATCCGCCTGTAAGGGCGTGTTTAAAATCCCTGAACCCGAGTTTATTGTAATGCTCATAAATCTGAAATACATCCTTGAAGGGGAAATGGTTTGTGCGAACATCGTCAAAGTTAATCTTTTCTCCTGTATCTTTGTTGTATCCCGGATTACAGTTATATTCCACATGACACTGTCCGCAGAGCAATTTTGTATCGTATTTTTCAAGAATTGCAATCTTCCTGAAGTCGCGAAAATCAATGACTTTTATCCCCGTTCTGTTGCTGTCTCTGTGCCAGAGCGTATCTGCCTCAGGCCTTGTCAGTGCCTGAATGAGGGCATCCCTCACAATCCTTGGCTGAGTTGAATGGGGGTCATGGCAGTGTGAACAATTTACAGCATTCTGGAGGTCCTTTACATACTCAACCACATTACTTCCCCTCCACCATTTTGCCCTGTCGTCTTTATCACCCATGTATTTCCATTTCAGTATGCTATCAGTGGTCTTACACTGGAGACAGACAGGGTTTGCTGCCGGTGCGCTCTCAGGGATGAATGCCTTATGCTCCTTATTCTCCGGATATCTATCCTCTAACACATCCCATGCCTTAAGGGGTGGCTTTGCAACTGTGTATTTCCATCCCTCTTTCGGCTGGAATCTCCCTCCGTAGGCTCTATCAACCACAAGGTGGTCAATGAGCATATAGGCGTGACTTCTGGGTGCGTTGTGCTCCTTTGTAAACCCGTGTCCCATCATCAGTTTATCCCAGAGAGGATTTGGAGAGCGCTCGTATGGCAATGACTTCTCCACCCTTGCTCTCTTTTTGTAGTTCACTGTAAAGAATGATTCAAACTGGTCGCGGTGGCAGGAGCCACATTTCATGGGGTCAATAATGGTAAGGGGTTTAGATCCTTCCGGGTCATTTACATGGGATTCGTAATTGCTGTGGCACTCATCACAGGAAAGCTTTGCCTTATGCTTACCTGCCTTCCATAAATCCTGAACCTCTGAATGACAGTCAAAACACTGGGACTGGTTAATGGAACTTTTATCCTTTCCAAAACTCACTGTCCCTATCAACCCGCAGGCAAAAACAACAATTGATAAATAAATTAACCTCTTCATACTACCCTCCTTCAAAATTTAATTTATTTAGTGGAACATCCACACTACCCTCAACTGGGATTAACCTGATTATAATTAGGAGTCCTAATCATGTCAAATAATTTTTGAGATTTTTTTAACTTAATAAATCCAGGTGAATCTGCCCTGAACTGTATAAACCGGATGCACCTCACCCTCTTCGTCTTTAAAAGCACCCCCTGGCGAAAAATATCCACCCTGGATACCTGCTCTGAAGTTCTTCAGAAACTCCCAATCAAGCCCTCCATCCACCTCCCATCCAAGTTCCTTTGATGGCTCACCGCCAATTAAATTTCTCTCATAGTTTGTTTTAATGAGTTCCACCACATCCACAAAGGGAAAGATTGAACGGGCATAAAGCCCTCCAATCACTGCAGAGAGTCCATGAATGATATTTAGTTTTATCGCTGGAAAGAGATAAATGGAATTTGTCACCCCGCCCTGCGTTGATAATTTCTCGGTCCCTGGCGGAGGATACTCACCAAGTGTATAAAAATTCTTAACCATCGCCTCCGTCAGACCTGCCAGGACCTCCTCGTAAAGAATCAGTCCCACATTATAATCCCTGTGGAAGGTAAATTGAGTTAGATGCCTGTTAAAGGGATTGTTGTCACCGGAGGCAAATCCAACCTCAAGAGATGGCTCAATAAATTTCCCGGAATAAGTTAATCTGCCAGCGGTTCCTGCCTGGTCAATTATGTATCTGCCCTGATTCAATGAGGTCTGGAGCGCCCGTGAATAGCCGTGAACATATACGGACTCCGCCTCAAGGGTAATATTATAGAGATTCAACTTTAAGTAAATGTCTCCAAAATATGCCTCTGTGGCTGTTGATGGCTGAGCCCTGTAACCACCATAAATGCCACCCCCACCCCAGGACTCATTATAGATGAAGGCAAGAATCAATTCGCTCACATCATCCTCTGTATCCTCCGGTCTGCCCGAAGATACAATATCAAAGATCAGGGCAGTTGTGAGAGGCGATTCCCTTCCGAGGGGCTTTGTTCCAAAAAGCACCCTGTCAAAGGTATCGCCGTCATAGTTGTCGCCAAACATATCGTCAAAGTCATTACCATCGTTGGTAAATATGCCAAGTCCCCAGTCAGAGGGCATCCTGCCAACCTCAAGCAATCCCACAGGTGTCATATACCTGAGCCATGCTCGTTTAAACTTAAAGTCAACTCCTCTTACCTCTGAATCAATATCAAAGATGGAATTGTGTGTCCCCCATCTGTCCTCAATATCCGCCTGCATAGATATTGAAAGGTCCTCGGTAATTTTTAAGTTTGGTTCCAGACGAAGCCTGCTTTCAAGGTAATTTGAGTTAGAGACATCTTTTTCGTTAATGGCCTTTGCCCTTACCCTGAAATATCCATTATTTACAATCTCAAGGGAAATTGATAACTCAGGAAGAAGGATTAAAATAAAAGCCAGAAAGTATTTCATTGAGATAATTTATAGTTTATTTTCAAAAAAGTCAAGAAAAACAATAGAATTCTTGATAAAAGATGGATAAATTCAATCTTTATCCATCAACCCCTCAGATTTTAGCTCCCTCTCCAGTTCCTCCTCCAGATTGAATAACTCCCCTGTGATCTGCCTCTTCAATGTGCAATCGCCTTTGATTATAAAGGTTCTCGGCAATCCGAACACACCGAATTCCTTTGCCATATCCCCATACTTGTCCATGAGCATCGGAAATGGAACATGGTTTGCCTCTGCAAAC